>JADMIO011409288.1_pt1 | contig 58373 bp, 53 predicted proteins | sample 8958161 | NCBI WGS metagenome assembly JADMIO01 (sample SAMN16585339, study PRJNA669376) | soil metagenome | isolation source: Crop rotation soil | place: USA: Cullars Rotation, Alabama | collected 2011
GCCGCGACTTCAAGTCACGTGAATTCCAAGCTTCGGATCCCACTGTGCTGGAAAGTATTCCTCCAGCGTCTTCACCAGGCTGGCTTCGGTGTAGCGCGGCGGCGGCTGGGTGAAATGCTGCTCGGCCAGCAGGTCCAGCAGCTTGACGCGCTCGCCCTCGGCCAGCGGCGGCAGGCGCTTGTCGTCCTCGTCGCCCTCGTCACGGTCCTCCGGGTCCTGCGCACGGATGTCGTACGCGGCCAGGAAGCCCGGATCGACCAGCACCGAGCCGGTGGCGCGGAAGGCATGGGCAGCGCCGGCGGCCAGTTCGGCGGTCACGGTATCGAACACCGCGGCCTCCATCTGCGAGGCGATGGTGCGCTTCCAGATCAGCTCGTAGAGCTTGGCCTGGTCGGGCTTGAGGTACTGCGCGACCTGCCGGGGCAGGCGCGCGGCGGCGGTCGGGCGCACGGCCTCGTGGGCTTCCTGCGCGTTCTTCGACTTGGCCTTGTAGTAGCGCGGTTCCGGCGGCATGGCCTGCGCGCCGTACTGCAGCTGGATCACGTTGCGGATGTCGCGCAGCGCGTCCTGCGCCAGGCTCACCGAGTCGGTACGCATGTAGGTGATCAGACCGACGGTCTCGCCACCGATGTCCACGCCTTCGTACAGCTGCTGCGCGGTCTGCATCGTGCGCTTGGAGGTGAAGCCGAGCTTGCGGTTGGCTTCCTGCTGCAGCGTCGACGTGGTGAAGGGCGCGCCCGGGTTGCGCTTGCGCTGCTTCTTCTCGACGCTGCGCACCAGCAGGCTGCCCTGGGCGGCGGCCAGGATCTTCTGCCGCGCAGCCTCGGAGCCGCCGGCATCGGTCAGCGTGAACTGCTCGACCTTCTTGCCATCCAGCTCCACCAGCCGGGCCGAGAAGGCCTGCGGCGCCTTCTCGGCGCGGGCTTCCAGCGACCAGTATTCCTGCGGCTTGAAGGCGCGGATCTCGAGCTCGCGCTCGCAGATCAGGCGCAGCGCCGGCGACTGCACGCGGCCGGCCGACAGGCCCGGCTGCACCTTGCGCCACAGCAGCGGCGAGAGGTTGAAGCCGACCAGGTAATCGAGGGCGCGGCGTGCCTGCTGGGCATTGACCAGGTCGGCGGAAATCTCGCGCGGATTCTGGATCGCCGCCTGCACCTCGCGCTGGGTGATCTCGTAGAACACCACGCGCTTGACCGGCTTGTTCTTGAGGACGTTCTTCTCGCGCAGCAACTCGGCCAGGTGCCAGGAAATGGCCTCACCCTCGCGATCAGGGTCGGTAGCCAGCCAGAGCTCGTCGGCATCCTTGAGCGCCGCGACGATCGCGCGGACATGCTTCTCGTTGCGCTCGATGACCTGGTACTTCATGGCGAAGCCGTTGGCGACATCCACGGCGCCGTCCTTGGGCACGAGGTCGCGGACGTGGCCATAGGAGGCCAGCACCTCGAAGTCCTTGCCCAGGTATTTCTTGATCGTCTTGGCCTTGGCAGGCGACTCGACGATGACCAGGTTCTTGCTCATTGAAGCCCGATGGGGGGCGGGCGGGTGCCCGCAAGGGCCTGCTTATATGCGCAAGCCAAGCCGCATGTAAAGGAATGTTTTTTGAGCCGGCGCTTTATTGCTCAAATTTAATTGTTCTTTTTCAATGCTTTGCTGCGTTGCAACAAATTCGCTCGCCGAGGGTCGAGAGCGCGTCGCGAGCAGGTCCGCGGCTGTGGCCGCGGCGCGGAGCCGTACTGAAGTACGGCGAGCACCGCGGGCGCAGCCCCGGACCGCACAGCAGCGCTATCGGCCCTCAGTGCAGGAATTCGCCGGAGTAGTAGACCATCTCCTCGAGGTGCGCGAAGGCGTCCTCGGCGTCCGGCTCGTTCATCAGCACCAGCAGGCAGACCCACTTCACGCGCTCGAGGTCGACGTCCTCCTGCAGGGCCATCAGGCGGTCGATGACCAGCTCGCGACGCTGCGGCCCGAGGATGCCGAGCTGCTCCAGGTACATCAGGAAGCCGCGGCATTCGGTCGACAGCTTGGACATTTCCTCGGCGCAGTACAGCCGCAGGGCGCCATGGGGGCTGAAGACGATGGGCAGCTGGCGCTGCTGCGCCAGGCCGTCGAGCCAGTCGAAGGCATGGGCGACTTCCTCGTCCGGGAAGCCGGCGGCAACGAGTTCGTCACGCAGGGTGACCTGGTTGTCGGCATCGGACAGCTCCCCTTCCTGGTAATTCTCGAAGAGGTACATCAGCACATCCAGCACGGTCTCTTTCATGGGGACGCTCCGGGGCTGTGTGTTTTTAGTGTATTCGAAAACATTTTTGCTGCAAAACGTTTACAGGATGGCGCCGGCAAGACCCGACGAAAGTGCCAAAAAATAGAATTTAAATATCTCGAATCACTGAAAAATCACAATACATGCAGGGCCTGGTAGCGCCCGCCGGGCAGGGCAGCGACGCGACCGTCCATCTCCAGTTGCAGCAGCAATTGGGCCAGGTCCGGCGAGGGCAGGCCGCTGCGGCGGGCCAATTCGTCGAAATCCAGGGTTTCGCCGCCCAGGCTGGCCAGCAGCAGGCGCGCCCTGCCGCGGGACGGCGCCGGGGCATCATCATCAGACGACCCAGGATCGGCGGCCTCATCCAGGGCCAGCCCTGCCCCGTCGTCGCCCCAGTCCGCCAGCTGCGGCGCGATTTCCTCCAGGATGTCGTCCACCGATTCCACCAGCTTGGCGCCCTGGCGGATCAGGGCATGGGCGCCGCGCGACAGCGGATTGTGGATGGAGCCGGGGATGGCGAAGACCTCGCGGCCCTGCTCGACGGCATAGCGCGCGGTGATCAGCGAGCCGGATTCCAGCGCCGCCTCCACCACCAGCACGCCCAGCGCCAGGCCGGAAATGATGCGGTTGCGGCGCGGGAAATTCTCCTGCAGCGCCTGCACCCCGACCGGGAACTCCGACACCAGCAGGCCCTGCCGCGCCAGCTGGTGCGCCAGATCGCGGTGCCGCGCCGGGTAGACGCGGTCCAGGCCGGTGGCGCAGACGGCAATGCTCAGGCCGTCGGCCTGCAGGGCGCCCTGGTGGGCCGCGCCGTCGATGCCCAGGGCCAGGCCGCTGGTGATCACCAGGCCGCGGCGGGCCAGTTCGGCGCCGAAGGCCCGCGCATTCTCCAGTCCCTGCGGCGTGGCGGTACGCGCGCCGACGATGGCCAGCTGCGGCCGCCGCAGCAGGCTGGCATCGCCCTGGCAGAACAGCGCCGGCGGCGGCTGCGGGATCTCGCGCAGGGCTGCGGGGTAGTCCGGGTCGGTGCAGGTCAGCAGGCGGCGGCCGGGCTGCTCCAACCACGCCAGGTCGCGGTCGACGCCGGCCCAGTCGGGCGTGGCCAGCGCGGCGATCTGTTCCGCGTCCAGGCCCAGGGCGCGCAGCGCCGCCGGCGCGGCATGGAAGGCGGCGCCCGGCTCGCCATAGGCTTCGAGCAGGCGCGAAATGCTGGCCGGCCCGAGGCCGCGTGCGCGGATCAGGGCCAGCCAGTGGCGAAGGTCAGGGGCAGAAAGGAGGTTCACGCGAGGGGCGCCGTGGCGGCCCCTCAGCGTGAACAGGTCGCGAGGTAAGTTCAAGCGCCGGGAAGCCCCGGCGCCGTTATCTCAGCACCGGGCGGCTGCCCGGATTGGTGACGCGATCGAGCTCGTGGACCGCCAGGATGGCCGACAGCACCAGGCCGAAGGAGACCTTCTCCTCGGTCTTGAACACCATCACCTGGCCGGCATAGGTCTCCGGCACGGCGACGCGGCCGAAGCCATGCGGATCGCGCGCGCTGCGCCCGGACTGCAGGATGTCCAGGATATGCCCGGGGGCGAGGCCGTCCCGGGCGCCGCGATTGAGGGTGATGACCTGGTACTGGCCGACGTTGGACACCCCGTCGAACACCGAGATGATGCTGCCCGACACCGGCTCGGACGGCGCGCGCGGGTAGAAATTGGAATCGAAGTCCGCCGGCGGGGGCTTGAGCAGGTAGTCGCCGGGGTGGGTTTCGCGGTAGCTGTTGGTCAGCGAGACCGTGCCCGGATCGCCGTACTCGACGACCTCGGCATCCGACACCGGGATGGCCTCGCGGCCCAGGTCCTCGCGCGAATCCGGATCGGTGTAGCGCTCGCCGAGGCGCACGATCTGGTAGCTGGTGCCGCCGCCGACCGGCAGGCGCTTGGCATAGGCCGCGTGGTCACGGCCGCCGATGATGTGCAGGTCGACGAAGTCCAGCACGTAGGGCGCGTTTTCCAGTTCCTCGTCGGTGACCAGGCGCGGGCCGCGCAGGAAATCGCGGATCGCCTCGATGGGAATGGTGGGGATGGCGTCGGCGATGTCGGATTCGCGCACGCGCGGGCCGGCACGGCCTTCAGCCAGTTCGACGCGCGGCTGGCCGCGGCGGTAGACCAGGGTCAGGACGTCGCCGGGATAGATCAGGTGCGGATTGCGGACCTGGTCGTTGACCACCCAGACCTCGGGCCACTGCCAGGGCTCGACCAGGAAGCGCTGCGAGATGCCCCAGAGCGTGTCGCCCTTCTTCACCACGTAGCGCAGCGGCGCATCGGGCTGGATCGCAGGCCCGGCGCCGGAGGACGCCATCGGGCCGGCGCTGAACACCGACTCCGTCTGGAAGCCCCCGCTGGAGCCCGCCGGCCGCTGTGGCGACTCCGGCTGGACACGCTGGCTGCTGCTGCGTTCGGGCGCAGTCGTGGCACAGCCGGTGGCGAGGAGCATGGCGCTCAGCGCGGCCAGACCAGAAACAGCCTTCATGACGGTATACTTGCGCATGGCGACACCTTCCCCGCGGTTGCGCCGAGTTCGACGCAAACTCTAGATGAGTCAATTGTTTGCCGTCAAATCTGGCAGTTGTTTCTCAAAAGCTTTGCAGGTCTGCAGACGATGGCCCTCCTCGAAATCCTCCAGCACCCCGACCCCCGGCTGCGGCAGAAGGCCGCCCCGGTCACGCAATTCGACACCGCGCTGCAGGCCCTGATCGACGACATGTTCGAGACCATGTATGCCGCGCCCGGCGTGGGCCTGGCCGCCACCCAGGTCGGCATCGCCCGGCGCCTGGCGGTGATGGACTGTAGCGAGGACAAGGCCAAGCCGCAGCCCCTGGTGCTGATCAACCCGCAGATCCTCGAGCCCAGCGACCGCGTCGACATGGACGAGGGCTGCCTGTCGGTGGCCGGCTATTCGGACAAGGTCGCGCGCTGGAACAAGCTCAAGCTGCTGGCACTGGACCGCCATGGCAAGCCCTTCGAGATGGATGCGGAAGGCCTGATGGCGCAGGCGGTGCAACATGAGATCGATCATCTCGATGGCAAGCTCTACATCGACTATCTCTCCTCGCTGAAGCGCGAACGCCTGCGCAAGAAGATGGAAAAGGACGCGCGTCACCGAGCCGGATCGCGCTGATCCCGACGCCACACCTTCCTTCGCCCTCTCACCATGCGCATCGCTTTCGCCGGCACGCCGGACTTCGCCGTCACCGCGCTGGATGCCCTGCATGTCGCCGGTCATGAGATTGCCGGGGTCTGGACCCAACCCGACCGCCCCGCCGGCCGCGGCCAGAAGCTGACGCCCTCGCCGGTCGCGCAGCGCGCTTCCGCGATGGGCCTGCCGCTGCACAAGCCCGAGAAGCTGCGCACGCCGGAGCAGCAGGAGCCGCTGCGCCAGCTGGCGCCGGAGCTGATGGTGGTGGTGGCCTATGGCCTGATCCTGCCGCAGGCGGTGCTGGATATTCCCTCGCGCGGCTGCCTCAACATCCACGCCTCGCTGCTGCCGCGCTGGCGCGGCGCCGCGCCGATCCAGCGCGCCATCGAGGCCGGCGACCGCCAGACCGGCGTCACCATCATGCGCATGGATGCCGGCCTCGACACCGGGCCGATGCTGCTGGAGGAAAGCCTGCCGATCACGGCGCTGACCACCGCGCAGGAGCTGCATGACCAGCTCGCCGCCATGGGCGGCCGCCTGATCGTCGAGGCGCTGGCGCGGCTGCAGCGCGGCGAGCTGCCGGACCGGCCGCAGCCCGCCGAGGGCGCGACCTATGCGAAGAAGCTCGACAAGGCCGAGGCGCGCATCGACTGGCGCCTGCCGGCCGTCGACATCGCGCGGCGCATCCATGCCTTCAACCCCGCGCCAGGGGCCTGGAGCGAACTCGGCGGCGAGCGCCTGCGCCTGATGCGCGCTACCGTCGAGGCCAGCGACAGCAGCAAGGCCACCCCGGGCAGCATCCTCGCCGCCGGCCGCGAGGGCATCGCCGTGGCCACCGGCAGCGACACGCTGTGGCTGCAGCAGCTGCAATGGCCGGGCGGCAAGCCGCAGACCGCGCAGCAGGCCGCGCAGAACCGCAACCTGGTCGGGCAGTGCTTCGCATGAGCACGCCCCAGGCACAGCAGCCGCCGCAGAGGTTCGAGGAAGAGGAACCGCCGTTCCCGGAGAAGCCCGACTGCTGTCTCGGCGGCTGCGCCGTCTGCGTGCTCGACGGCTACACCGAGGAAGTCGAGGCCTGGGAAAAGCGCGTGTCCGAAATCCGCGCCCGCCGCGCCGCGCGCGAACAGCAGCAACAGCAACAAGAGCAGCAGTAGGACGATCGCGACAAAGCGCATGCGCCGGATCCGCATCCATCGCCCCGGCAGCTACGAGCGCCTGCAGCTGGAAACCCTGCCAACGCCGCAGCCCGCAGCGGGCGAACTGCGCATCGCGGTCGATCACATCGGCGTCAACTATGCCGACTGCGTCATCCGCATGGGCCTCTACGAATCGGCGAAGCAACTGGTCGGCTGGCCGATCACGCCGGGCTTCGAGGTGGCCGGGCGCATCGATGCGATCGGCGCCGGCGTCGAAGGCTGGGAACCCGGCACGCCGGTGATCGGGATCAGCCTGTTCAACGGCTACAGTGAAACGCTGTGCCTGCCGGCGCCGCAGGTGTTCCGTCGCCCGTCGACGCTGGGCAGCGCCGAGGCCGCCGCGATCCCCACCATCTTCCTCACCGCCTGGTTCGCGCTGAACGAACTGGCGCATGTGCGGCCCGGCGAGCAGGTGCTGGTGCACTCGGCCGCCGGCGGCGTCGGCTGCGCCGCGGTGCAACTGGCGCGACTGGCCGGCGCCGAGGTCACCGCCGTGGTCGGCGCCGCGCACAAGCGCGAACTGCCGCTGCAGCTCGGCGCCCGCGAGGTCATCGTCAAGGCCGAACAGGACTGGGTGCGCGAGGCTCGCCGCATCGCGCCGCGCGGCCACGATGTCATCCTCGATCCCAATGGCGTGTCCACGCTGCAGCACAGCTACGCGCAGCTGGCGCCGCTGGGGCGCCTGCTGATCTATGGCTTCCACAGCATGCTGCCCAAGCAGGGCGGCCTGCCGAACTGGCCCAAGCTGGCCTGGGACTGGCTGCGCACGCCGCGCTTCGATCCGCTCAAGCTCACCGTCGACAACCGCAGCGTGCTCGGCTTCAACCTCAGCTTCCTGAGCCAGCGCGCCGACCTGATGATCCCGGCGATGACGCAGATCCTCGCCGGCATCCAGAGCGGCCAGCTGCAGGCGCCGCCGGTGCAGATCTACCCGCTGGCTGGCGTGGCCGAGGCGCATCGCGCACTGGAGTCCGGCACCACGCAGGGCAAGCTGGTGCTGGCGACCGGCTGAAAATGCCGTGCCGGCGCAGGCCGGTTCAAGGGCTCCCGACAGTCACATTCGTGAATTCATATGCAAAATTAGATGTTTATTTTTCATATGAATCATGAAAAAGGCCGCCCCGGAAGCTCCGGGATGGCCTGCGCCGCAAGGCTGAAAAACAGTCGGGAACTCAGGGAATCGCCGACACCGGCACCACCGGCACCACCAGGCTGGAGGGATGCGCCGGATCGCTATGGATGGTCAGCACGCCGAGCAACTGGTCGAGCAGGTCGGTGACCGGCGGCAGGCCATGCGGGAAATCCGCGGTGCTCACGGCGATGCGCAGGCTATGGCCCTGCTTGATGACGACGCTGGTGGGGAAGATCTCGACGCTGGCCAGCGCCGGCTCGCCGGCCACCAGCGGCTGCGCCGCGGCCGCCGTGTAGGGATGCCAGGGCTGCACCATCTGGCCGCCGAGGTAGCGCGACCGGGCAGGCTCCACCAGGCGCTGCGAGGCGGTGAGGATGCCGTTGCTGAGCTCGGTGGAGGTGCCGCCGGCGTCGACATCGGTGATGCGCACGGCGATGCCGGCATCGCTCATCGCGCTGGAGATCCAGAGATCGGCCTGGATCGGGCCATTGATGTAGTAGTCCTGCGCCATCGGCGCCGTGGTCCAGGTCACTGCGCCAACCAGCGGCAGTTCATTGAGCGTGTCGTCGCCCTGGAAGCAGGGCAGCGGCAGCAGGCCGGCCGCGCCGGCAGTCCATTGCGCGGTGCTCACCGAGCAGATGCCCGCCACCGGGATCGGCAGCGTCATCTGGCTGGGCTCTTCCGCCGCCGGCGGCGCCGTGTCCAGCGACTTGTCGCCGCGCAGGAACCAGCGCTGCGGCTGCGCCTGCGGATGCGGCCAGTCGGTGGCGGTCACGTAATGACCATGGCCGGCGACATACTGGGTGACCTGCGGCATCGCCGCGGCGCCGGTGTCCATGCCCTTGAGGTACTGGTCGAACCAGGCCAGCGCCAGATGGTCGAGGTCGGGCACGCCGTCGGCCGGCAGGCCGGCACCGCTGGAAGCGTCGATATGCGTCCAGGGGCCGATCAGCAGCTTGGTGCTGTTGCTGCGCTTGATGACCTCGTAGAGCATCGGCTCGCCGCGCTGGAAGATGTCATGCAGGCCGCCGACGATGAAGGTCGGCACGCGCACGCGGTCGGCCACCTCGATCGGCGAACGGGTACGCCAGAATTCGCTGTCGTAGTTCTTGCCATCGGTGCCGACGGCGGCCGCGGCAATGGTCGGCACCTGGAAGCCGGCCACGGCATTGACCACGTGCTCGGCGATGATCTGCGGCGACTGCGCCGAAGGATCGGCCGGGATCACGCCCAGGCCGGTGACCAGGCCCATCCACAGCGGGATGAAGCCGACATTGACCTGCCCGCCGGCGAAGACGATGTCGCGATAGGCATCGCCCATCGGCACGATGGCGAACGCCGCCTGGTGCGCCGGATGCTGGTGCGCCGCGGTGAAGATCTGGGTGATGCCCATGAAGGAGGCGCCCCAGGTGCCGACGCGGCCATTGCTCCAGGGCTGGCTGGCGACCCAGTCCATGACCTCGCGGTAGTCCTGCTGCTCGCGGGCGCTGAAGGCCTCCCAGTTGCCGCCGGAAGCGCCGGTGCCGCGCACGTCGACGGAGACGTGGGCATAGCCGTGCCGCACCAGGAATTCGTTGTATGCCGGGATCGCCGGAATGCTCTTGTTGTAGCCGGTCTGCGTCAGCAGCACCGGCAGGGGCGTCGCCACCGCCGCGCCATTGGCATCGGCCGGCAGCGCCACCTTCACCGAGAGTTGCACGCCATCGCTCATGGCGATCTTCTGCTCGGCCAGCTGCACCACGGACGGATAGTCCTCGGTGCGCTCGTAGGTCTTCCAGCCGGCGGCGCTGTTCGAACCGCCGCTGCCGCCGCCGGCCGAACCGGGGCCGTTGGCGGAGCCGCCGCTGCAGGCGGCCAGCAGCAGGGACAATGAAACGACGGCTGGCGCCAGGGCGCGGCGCGCGAGGGGGGTCAGCATGGGGGTTCCTCCACCGGAAACGATAATGGACCGCTAGTGCGGTCCATTATCGCCAGGCAGCGGCCCCGCGGTCCTTGACCTATCGGACGAGGCGCTCCGCCGGACGGTCAGCCACGGCCTGCAGGCCCGCCTCGGCGCCGGCCTCGACCTCGATCTCCGGGTCGGACTGCCAGTCGTCCTCGGCCAGTTCGGCCAGTTCCTCGTCGCTGAGGTCCTCGATCACCAGCAGGCCCGGGTCCAGCAGCACCTGCTGCAGCAGTTCGGCGACGCGGTCGGGCGAGGCCGCCTCGCCGCAGGCGCCCGGCTCGGTGACCGGGGCGCTGACCCGCACCAGGCGCAGGTCGACGATCTGCACATCCACGCCCGGCGGGGTGGCGGCGGAGGCTGCCAGCGGCGGCAGCAGGAACAGCATCAGGACGAAACCGGTGAAGTAGAGGGCGGCGCGGCGCATGGCGGGACTCCGTGTCTTTTTCGTGGTGGCGATGACTGCAGTTTCTCCGCAGCCGGTGCAAGCCACCGATCGTCGCGGTGCAATTGTGGCGGAAGCGCGTGCAAAACCTGTGCAGGCCGGCGAATTCCGCAGCCCCGCTGCTAAGCTCGGCGCGCAATCCAAGGAGCACCGGAGCCCATGCAGACGATCCTGGTCGTCGACGATGACCCCAATATCCGCGAGGTGGTCTGCTTTGCCCTGGGCAAGGCGGGCTTCCGCACCATTACCGCGGAGAACGGCCAGCAGGCCCTGCAGCGCGCCCAGGCCGAGCGGCCCGACCTGATCGTGCTGGACATCGTCATGCCCGAACTCGACGGCACCGAGGTCTGCCGGCGCCTGCGCGCCGGCCCGGCGCGGCAGCTGCCGATCATCTTCCTGTCGTCCAAGGACGACGAGATCGACCGCATCGTCGGCCTCGAACTGGGCGGCGACGACTATGTCGCCAAGCCCTTCTCGCCGCGCGAACTGGTGGCCCGCGTACGCGCCTGCCTGCGCCGCCTGGCGCCGCAGCCGGCAGCGGCGGACGAGCGCAGCCGCGGCCCGGAGCGCCTGCAGCATGGCCGGCTGGCGCTGGATGGCGCGCAGTACAAGGCCTGGTGGGATGACAAGGAAATCGTCCTGACGCTGACCGAGTTCGGCATCCTGCGCACGCTGATGACCCGCCCCGGCCGCGTCTGCAGCCGCGATCACCTGATGAACGAGGCCTACGACCTGCACAAGATCGTCAGCGACCGCACCATCGACAGCCATGTGCGGCGCGTGCGCGCCAAGCTGGCGAGTGTCGGGGCCGACCCGATCGAGACCCTCCACGGCATCGGCTACAAGCTGGGCGACTGCCTGTGATGGACTGGCTGGGCCAGTGGCTGCGCTTCCGCCTGCGCACCGTGCTGCTGGCGATCAACCTGGTGATCCTGGTGCTGCCGCTGGGCGGCCTGACCGTGCTGCGGCTCTACGAGAGCGCGCTGATCCGCCAGACCGAATCCGAGCTGATCGCCCAGGCGGCGGTGCTGGCCGCGGCCTACCTGGTGGCCGCCGAACGCCTGGCGCCGGAAACCCCCGAGGGCCAGGGCACGGCGCTGTCGGACTACGGCATGGTGGCGCTGGCCATGCCGGCCGCGGCCGATCCCGATGGCCGCTGGCGGCCGCGGCCGCCGGTGCTGGACCTGGCCAGTTCGCGCATCCTGCCCAAGCCGCCGCCGCCGCAGCTGGCCGACACCGCGCCGGATGCGCTGGCCGCGCGCATCGGCGCCGAGCTGGCGCCAGTGATCCGCCAGGCCCAGCGCACCACCTTGGCCGGCATCCGCATCCTCGACGCCCAGGGCGTCATCACCGCCTCCACCGTCGATGGCGAGCACTACGACCTCGGCCAGTCCATGGCCGGGCAGGAGGAAGTGGAGCGGGCGCTGCGTGGCGAGCCGGTGAGCACGCTGCGCTGGCGCGTCTCCGACGAGCCACCGCCGGCGCTGGATTCGATCAGCCGCGGCACCCGCGTGCGGGTCACCGTCACCGAGCCGATCCTGCGCGAGGGCCGCGTGCTCGGCGCCGTGCTGCTGGTGCGCACGCCGGCCAACATCACCCAGGCCATCTACGGCAAGCGCGAACAGCTGCTGTACGCCGGCCTGGTGCTGTTCGGCGTGGTGCTGATGCTGTCGCTGCTGACCTCGCTGACCATCAGCCGGCCGGTGGCGCGGCTGATCCACCAGGCCCATCGCGCCGAGCGCGGCGAGACCGGCGCGGTGGCGCCGCTGCGCTGGCCGGGCACGCGCGAGATCGCCGAACTCTCCGAATCGGTGGCCTCGCTGGCGCGTACGCTGGAGGATCGCGCGCGCTACATCCGCGACTTCGCCGCGCATGTCTCGCATGAATTCAAGACGCCGCTGACGGCCATCCAGGGCTCGGTGGAACTGCTGCGCGACCATGCCGACGAGATGTCGGCCGAGGAGCGGGCGCGTTTCCTCGGCATCCTCGCCGGCGACGCGCAGCGCCTGGAGAACCTGGTGCGCAAGCTGCTGGAGCTGGCCCGCGCCGATGTCATGCAGGTCGGCGACGAGCGTGCCGAGGTGGCGGCGGTGCTGCCCTCCGCCGCCGATCGCTTCGCCAAGCTGCGCCTGCAGGTGCAGCTGCCGGCGCAGCCGCTCGCCCTGGCCGTGCGCATGGCGCCGGAAACCCTGGATTCCGTCGTCAGCACCCTGCTGGACAATGCGCGCCAGCACGGCGGCGAGGGCGCGCAGGCGCGGGTCGACTGGGGCCCGATCGAGGGCGGCATGGCCTGGATCAGCGTCAGCGACAACGGCAGCGGCATTTCCGAGGCCAACCGCCGACGCATCTTCGAGCCCTTCTTCACCACCCGCCGCGACAGCGGCAATACCGGACTGGGCCTGTCCATCATCCGCTCGCTGCTGCGCGCCCATGGCGGCGACATCGAGCTGCTGGCGCCGGAACAGGGCACGGCCTTCCGCATCCGCCTGCCGCAGGCCGCCACGCCGGCCACTGGCCCGGCGCCGGAAGCGCGATAATGCGCGCCGAATGATGAAGATCTCCCGCAACAGCCGCGTCAACGCCGCCCGTCTCGTCGCCCGCGTGATGCTGGGCCACTCCCTCGACGAATGCTTCACCGGCCTGCCGGCCACCGCGCCGGAGCAGGCCTTCACCAAGGCCCTGGTCTACGGCGTGGTGCGCGAGCACCGCCTGCTGTCGGCGCTGCTGGACCGGATGCTGGACAAGCCGCTGGGCCGCGATCCGCTGCTGCATGCGCTGCTGCTCTGCGGCCTGCAGCAGCTGCGCGGCATGGACGTTGCCGCGCATGCGGCGCTGAACGAGACCGTCGCCGCCACCGGCGAGCTGGAACGCGCCCCGGCGCGCGGCCTGGTCAATGCCGTGCTGCGCCGCTACCAGCGCGAGGCCAGCGGCCTGGAAGGCGCCTTCTCGATGCAGCCGGCGGTGGAAACCTCGCACCCCGACTGGCTGCTGGCGCAGCTGCAGGCCGATTGGCCGGAGCGCTGGCGCGAGATCCTGCGCGCCAACAACCGCCAGGCACCGATGACCCTGCGCATCAACCGCCGGGCCCTGACGCGCGAGGACTGGCTGCAGCGCGCCGCTGGCATCGGCATCGCCGCCCGTGCCGTGGAAGGCGCGCCCGATGCGGTGGTGCTGGCCGAGCCGCGACCGGTAGCCAAGATTCCGGGCTTCAACTCGGGCCAGGCCTCGGTGCAGGACGCCTCGGCACAGCTGGCGGTGGACCTGCTGGACCTGCGCGACGGCCTGCGCGTGCTCGATGCCTGCGCCGCTCCCGGCGGCAAGACCGCGCACATGCTGGAACGCCACACGCTGGACCTCGTGGCCGTCGACAGCGATCCGAAGCGGCTGATCCGCGTCGACGAGAACCTGCGCCGGATGAAGCTGCAGGCGAAGCTGGTATCGGGCGATGCCGGCGAGCCGGCGCGCTGGCATGAGGGCCGGCCTTACGACCGCATCCTGCTGGACGCGCCCTGCTCCGGCACCGGCGTGATCCGTCGCCACCCGGACATCAAGTGGCTGCGCCGCGACACCGACATCGCCGCGATGGCGCAGCAGCAGTTGCGCCTGCTGCGCGCGCTGTGGCCACAGCTGGCCGCGGGGGGAAAGCTGGTCTACGCCACCTGCTCGGTGTTGGCGGCGGAGGGCGACGAGGTCATCAACAAGTTCCGCCTGCTGGCCGAGGAAGTCGAGGTCCTGCCCATCGCCGCCGCCTGGGGCGAGCCTGGCCAGCATGGCCGCCGCATCGCGCCCAGCGAGGACTGGGACGGCTTCTACTACGCGGTGCTGCAGAAGAAACAGAAGCGCTGAGGGCAGCCCCCCAAATTTGGGGATGCCGGGCCGGCGCCAGCCGCCTAGGCTTGGACTCGCAACCGACAAAGATCGACGGAGTTCCCCATGCAGAAGCTCGCTACCCCCTTGCTCCTCGCCGGCCTGATCGCCGGCGTTTCCGGCCTTGCTGCCGCCGAGGATCCCGCCCTGGCCGTCGGCGCCAGCGCCAGCGTGTCCGCCTCGGCGGACGCCGCCACCCTGGCCGCCGCACTGGACCCGGATGCCCACTTCAAGGGCCAGACCGGCGGCACCTTCGGCAAGAACGTCACCGAGGTGCTGCTGCCGAAGTCGAAGCGCGTGATCGTCGCCGGCTTCCGCGTGATCTTCCTGGAGGGCAATGCGGTGTCGGCACAGGTGCGCGCCAGCTACCTGCCCGGCCGCGACACCAGCGGCGCCAAGGCCTCGCTGAGCCTGAAGCTGGTCGGCGTCGACGACGCCACCCTGCAGGCCATCACCGACCAGGCCTACAAGACCTTCATCGAACAGCTCAAGGCCAGCGGCCGCGAGGTCGTCACCGCTGCCGACCTGCCGGACTTCAACGCCAAGATGGAAACGGTGCAGACGCCCTACCGCGCCGAGGTCGGCGCGCAGAAGGGCGTGGCCTTCGCCCCCACCGGCACGCCGATGTGGTGGACCTATGCCGACCCGGGCTGGACCAACCAGGGCCCGTTCAAGCAGGCCAACTACCGCGCGCTGGCACCGCTGTCGACGGAGAAGCAGGGCATCGTCATCGCGCCGATGATCGTGGTCGACTTCGCGCGCCTGAGCAGCAGCGGCAACCGCTCGGGCCTGACGTCAAACTCGGCCGAAGTCGGCTCGGCGCTGGAAATGGGCGTGCGCGGCTTCCACACGCCGATGCTGCTGGTCGATGGCAGCCAGCGCGAGGAAGGCGCGGTCAGCCTGACCGCCGGCTTCAACACCAACCAGGCCTTCGGCACCATCACCGAGGTCGCCCAGGAGGACAACAAGGGCGCCAAGGGCGTGGCCGACATGCTCGGCGGCCTGATGGGCCTGGCCAACGCCGGCGGCGCCGCGCGCAGCAAGTCCGAGCAGGAAGCCAAGACCGACAACACGCAGTACAGCGCCGCCGCGACCCTGGTGCTGAACCAGGCCACCGGCAGCTTCGCGTCGTGGTTCCGGAAATATCCGGCGACGAACTGAGGTCTTCCCGGCGGATCAGGACGGGGCGTTCCGCGAGGAATGCCCCGTTTTTCGTTGTCCGGCGCAAACCCTGCAAGGTCGCTCGCGGAATGCATCGTCGGATTTTATATGCAAAATAAAGTATTAAATTTGCATATAAATTTCGCGTCGACACTCGTTCTGGCCCCAAGAACGATCTGCGCCGAAAGCCTGGATTCCCCTCTCCCGCTTGCGGGAGAGGGGTTAGGGGTGAGGGCTTCTGTGCTGCTCGAGTTGCAGCCGACCCGAGCCGCTACAGCCCCTCTCCCCTACCCCTCTCCCACGAGGGGAGAGGGGAACTGCCACTGCCACACCCTCACACCTGCCCGTAGCGCCCCACGTCCCCCACCCAGCGCGTGATCAGCAGTTCCGCCGCGCTGCGATCCTGCGCCAGCCAGCGGTCGGCGATCAGCTGCAGCTCCGGCACCAGCGCGGCATCGCGCAGCGGCTCGGCGATCTTCAGGCCGATGATGCCGGTCTGGCGGCGGCCGAACAGTTCGCCGGGGCCGCGCAGTTCCAGGTCCTTCTCGGCGATGCGGAAGCCGTCGCCGGTCTCGCGCATGACGCCCAGGCGCTGCCTTGCCATTTCCGACAGCGGCGGCTGGTACAGCAGCAGGCACTGGCTCTCCAGCGCGCCGCGGCCGACGCGGCCGCGCAGCTGGTGCAGCTGCGACAGGCCCAGGCGCTCGGCGTTCTCGATGATCATGATGCTGGCATTGGGCACGTCGACGCCGACCTCGATCACCGTGGTCGCCACCAGCAGCTGGGTCTGGTTCTCCTTGAAGGCCCGCATCTGCAGGTCCTTCTCCTCGCTCTTCATGCGGCCATGCACCAGGCCGACGCGCAGGCCCGGCAATTCCTGGCGCAGCTGCAGCGCGGTTTCCTCCGCCGCCTGGGCCTCGACCTGCTCGGATTCCTCCACCAGGGTGCAGACCCAGTAGGCCTGCCGGCCCTGCGCGCAGACCTCGCCGATGCGGGCCAGCACGTCGCTGCGACGCTGGTTGGACAGCACCCGCGTGACCACCGGCTGCCGCCCCGGCGGCAGTTCGTCGATGACGCTCAGGTCGAGATCGGCGCAGGCGGCCTGCGCCAGCGTGCGCGGGATCGGCGTCGCCGACATGATCAGTTGGTGCGGCACCTGCCCCGCCGCGCCCTTGTCGCGCAGCGCCAGGCGCTGCTGCACGCCAAAGCGATGCTGCTCGTCGATCACCACCAGGCCGAGCTTCGAGAAGCGCACAGTCTCCTGGAACACCGCATGGGTGCCGATGACCAGCGGCGCCTCGCCGCTGGCAATGCGCGCCAGCAGCGTCTCGCGTTCGGATTTCTTCGAGCGCGCCGCCAGCAGCACCGGCTCAATGCCCAGCGGCTGCAGCCAGTGCCGGAAGCTGCGCGCATGCTGCTCGGCCAGCAATTCGGTGGGCGCCATCAGCGCGGCCTGCCAGCCGCCGCGCAGCGCCGCCAGCATGGCCGCGGCGGCGACCACGGTCTTGCCCGAGCCGACATCGCCCTGCACCAGCCGCAGCATCGGTCGCCCGGACTCCAGGTCGGCGCCGAGTTCGCGCAGCACGCGGGCTTGCGCACCCGTCAGCGCGAAAGGCAGCTGTGCACCGAGTTCAGCGATGGCGGCCGGCAGTCCCCGGATCACCGGTGCCGGATCGGATTTCACGCGGCTGCGCAGCAGGCGCATCGACAACTGGTGCGCCAGCAGTTCCTCGCGGATCAGGCGCCGCTGCGCCGGATGCTGCAGCGCCGCCAGGCGCGCGGCTTCGTCGTCACCGCCGCTGCCGGGCAGGTGCAGCGTGCGCAGCGCCGCCAGCGTGCCGGGCTCACCCAGTTCGGGCAGCGGCCGCGCCAGCGCCGTATCGCGCGCCGCCAGGTCCAGCGCCATGCGGATCAGGCCGCGCAGCCGCGTCTGGGTGACGCCGGCGGTGGTCGGGTAGACCGGGGTCAGCGTGGCCTCGGTCTGCAGTTCGGCCGGATCGTCGGCGAGGCGGTATTCCGGGTGCACCATCTCCCAGCCCTGCGCCGCGTGGCGGGCCTCGCCGTAGCACTGGATCCAGCGGCCCTCGACAAAGCCTTGGCGCTGGGCGTCGTTGAAATGGAAGAAGCGCAGCAGCAGCGCGGCACCGCCGTCGTCGACCAGCACGCGCAGGCTGCGGCGGCCGGCGTAGCGCACCTCGGCATGCAGCACGCGGGCCCGCACCACCGCCGCCTCGCCATCCGCCAGCGCCTGCACCGGCGTGACGCTGCGGCGATCCTCGTAGCGCAGCGGCAGGTGGAACAGCAGGTCGCGGGCGCGTTCGATCCCCAGTGGCCGCAGCTTGCCGGCAATCACCGGGCCGGCGCCCTTGAGGTATTGGACCTCGGTGGCCAGCGTCGGCGCCGGGGGGGCGCCCGATGAGGGTTTGCTGCTAGCCACCCAGCACGAGGACGCCGTCGGCCTCCACGCGAGCCCCGCGCGGCAGGCTGGCCACGCCGATGGCGGCGCGCGCCGGGAACGGCGCCTGGAAGTACTGCGCCATGATCTCGTTGACCTTGGCGAAATGCGCCAGGTCAGTGAGGAAGATGTTGAGCTTGGCCATGTCGGCCAACGAGCCGCCGGCGGCCTCGGCCACCGCCCGCAGGTTGCGGAACACCTGGTGGATCTCGTCCTCGATGCTGGCATTGAGCAGCGTCATGGTCTTGGGATCCAGCGGGATCTGGCCGGAGAGGTAGACCGTGTCGCCGCATTTCACGGCCTGGGAATAGGTGCCGATGGCGGCCGGTGCGGCGTCGGTATGGATGATCTGGCGGGTCATGTTCTGAGAGCCTTTCGAAGGCCCGCAGAATATTCCATCTGCCTCATCCGAGGCGAAGAAAGCGTCGCGAGCATGGCCGAGGCTGCATCGAGGCGCGGAGCCGTACTCCGGTACGGCGGGCACCGCAGATGCAGGATCGGCCAGCGCAGCAGCTTTACTCGCCTCAGATGCGGGTAACGCGCTCGACGGAGTCCAGCCGGCGCACGCGCCGCAGCACGCGCGCCAGGTGCACGCGGTCGCGCACGGTGATGAGGAAGCGCATTTCCATGCCATCGCCGCCGGCGCGATCGGGGATCTGCACGTTCTCGATCGAGGAGCCGGCCTCGGAGATCTCGGTGGTGACGCGCGCCAGCAGGCCGCGCTGGTTCTCCGCCTTGATGCGGATCTCGGCCATGTAGTCGCCGAGGACCTGGTCGGCCCAGGTCAGCGGCACCCAGTCCTCGGGCCGCGCCTTGACGTGGCGGCAGTCGACGCGGTGCACGACGATGCCGCGACCCACGCTGACATTGCCGCGGATCTCGTCGCCCGGCACCGGGTAGCAGCAGCGGGCGTAGTCCAGCACCAAGCCCTCGGTGCCCTCGATGGCCAGCGCCGCGGTGCCGGCGGCGCCCTTGTGATCCACCGGCGGGGCGCTGCCGGCGTTCTCCGGCAGCATCTGCCGCGCCACCAGCGGCGCCAGGCGCGCGCCGGTGCCGATGGCGACGAACAGGTCCTCGAGGTCCTTCAGGCCATAGGCCTTGAGCACCGGCGCATAGCTGGCCTCGTTCTTCAGCGCCGACACCGGCACCTTGAGCTCGCGCATCGAGATTTCCAGCAGGCGGCGACCCAGGCGGATGGCCTCGTCCTCGCGCTGGTTCTTCAGGTAGCTGCGGATCGAGGTGCGGGCCTTGGCGGTCTTGACGAAATTCAGCCAGGCGGCATTCGGCCGGGCGTGCTTGGCGGTGATGATCTCGACGGTCTGGCCGTTGCGCAGCGGCGTGTTCAGCGGCTCCAGCTGGCCATCGACGCGGGCGGCAACGCAGTGCTCGCCCAGCTCCGAGTGCACGGCATAGGCGAAGTCCACCGAGGTCGCGCCCCGAGGCAGGCGGCGGATGTCGCCGCGCGGCGTGAACACGTAGACCTCGTCGGGGAAGAGGTCGACCTTGACGCTTTCGAGGAAATCCACCGAGGAGGCGCCGCCGAGGGTGTCGAACAGGCCGCGCAGCCATTCGCGGGCACGGGCCTGCGGCGCGGCCTGCGCATCGCGAGAGCCGAGCTTGTACTGCCAGTGCGCGGCGATGCCGCTCTCGGCGACGTGATGCATGTCGCGGGTGCGGATCTGCACCTCGATCTTGTGGCCGCCGGGGCCGATGCAGGCCGTATGCAGCGACTGGTAGCCATTGGACTTGGCATTGGCGATCCAGTCGTCGAACTCGCCGGGCACCGGCTTGAATACGTGGTGGACCACGCCCAGCGTGCGGTAGCAATCGTCGACCTTGGAGACGATGACGCGGAAGCCCAGCAGGTCCATGACCTTGAGGAACTTCAGCTTCTTGCGCTGCATCTTCTGGTAGACGCTGTAGATGTTCTTCTCGCGCCCGACCACGCTGGCGCCGACGCCTTCCTTCTTCAGCGCCTGCGACAGCTTCTGCTCGACCTCGCGGATGATGTTGCGCGAATCGCCCATCTGCTCGCGGATGGCCGCCGACAGCACGAAATAGCGCCGCGGATAGGCCGCCTCCAGCGCCAGGTCCTCCAGTTCGGTGCGAATGGTGTGGATGCCGAGGCGCTGGGCGATCGGCGCGTAGATGTCCAGGGTTTCCTGGGCGATGCGGCGGCGCTTGTCCGGCGAGACATGCCCGAGCGTGCGCATGTTGTGCAGGCGATCGGCCAGCTTGACCAGGATCACGCGCAGGTCCTGGGTCATGGCCAGCAGCAGCTTGCGGAAGCTCTCGGCCTGCCGCTCGGCGCGGCTCATGCCCTCGATCTTGCCGATCTTGCTGACGCCGTCGACCAGTTCGGCGACGTCCTTGCCATATTCCAGCGCCAGCGAGTCCTTCGAGATGCCGGTGTCCTCGATGACGTCGTGCAGGATTGCGGCGATCAGCGTGGTGTGGTCCAGCCGCATCTCGGCGAGGATGCGGGCCACCGCCAGCGGGTGGTAGACGTAGGGCTCGCCAGAGGTGCGGCTCTGGCCCTGGTGCGCATTGCCGGCGAACTCGGCGGCGCGCCGAACCTCGGCGATCTGCTCGTCGGTGAGGTAGCCCTCCAGCAGCTTGGTCAGCGCATCGATGCCGTACTCGCGCTCGGCGCGTTGGGTCCGGATGACATTGCTGATGCGCTGGATGACGGGCAGGTCCATGACCGGAGTATAGGGGGGCGCCCGCCCCCAACGAAAAAGGCCCGCGATGCGGGCCTTTTTCGGTACGTCGGACGGTGCGGATCAGGCGTCGAAGGACGGATCCAGCGCTTCCAGTTCCACCTTGGGCTGCTGCACGGCCGGCAGGTCGATCTCGTCGAGCACGCTGCGGTCGATGTAGCCCTCGGCAATCTCGCGCAGCGACAGCACCGTCGACTTGTGGTTGCCCCAGGGTAGGCGGGCATCGGCGCCGCGAGCCAGCTGGCGGGCGCGCTTGGCGGCCACGAGGGTCAGGTCGAACTGGTTGGGGATGCGCTGCAGGCAGTCTTCAACGGTAACGCGGGCCATGGGGTACTCCGAAAAGCAAGTCTTACATTTTAGCCGGTTGGCCCGCCGGCTGCCAGCAGGGCGTCGATGCGGCGGCCATGTCGCTGTTTCTGCGGGGCCTTTCGCAGGCGTTGGGCGATGAAGACCGCGGCCAGCTCGCGCAGCGCGCGATCGAAATCCTCGTTCACCACCAGGTAGTCGTACTCGCCATGGTGGGACATTTCCTGCTGCGCCGCGGCCATGCGCCGGGCGATCACGGCCTCGTCGTCCTGGCTGCGGCCGCGCAGGCGGCGCTCCAGTTCCTCCAGCGAGGGCGGCAGGATGAAGATGCCGACCGCTTCCGGCGCCAGCGCCCGCACCTGGCGCGCGCCCTGCCAGTCGATGTCGAGGATGACATCGTGGCCGGTGGCCAGCAGCGCCTCGGTGGCGGAGCGGCCGGTGCCGTAGCAGTTGCCGAAGACCTCGGCATGCTCAAGGAAATCGCCGCCGGCCACCCGGGCGTCGAAGGCGGCCCGGTCGACGAAGTGATAGTGCACCCCGTCCTGCTCGCCGGGGCGCGGCTTGCGCGTGGTGTAGGACACCGAGATCACCGCCGGCATGCCCTGCAGCGACAGGTGCGGCACCAGCGCGCGGGTCAGGCTGGTCTTGCCGCCACCGCTGGGCGCCGAGACGATGAACAGGCTGCCGCGGGGAATCGTGGCGTCGGTGGACATGGGAACGGACTCGCCTTGCTGCGGGCTACTCGATGTTCTGCACCTGCTCGCGCATCTGCTCGATGATCACCTTCATCTCGACAGCGCAGCGGGTCAGCTCGGCATCCTGGGACTTCGAGGACAGGGTGTTGGCCTCGCGGTTGAGTTCCTGCATGAGGAAATCCAGGCGGCGGCCGACGGCCTCGCCGCGCGCCAGCGACTGCTCGACCTCGGCCAGGTGGCTGGCCAGGCGCGCCATCTCCTCGTCGACATCGAGGCGCTGCGCGGCCATCGCCACTTCCTGGGCCAGGCGCTGTGGGTCGATCTCGACACCCAGTTCGGCACAGCGTCCCTTGAGCTTCTGCACCCACTGGTCGCGCACCTGCGGGTGGCGTTCGCGCACCTTCTGGATCAGGGCCGACAGGGCCGCGCAGCGCTCCTGCAGGTACAGCGCCGTGCGCTCGCCTTCGCGGCCGCGGGTCTGCGTGAAATCGGTCAGAGCCTGCTCGAACAGGCTGCGCGCCTCGGCCAGCATCGGCGCGAAATCGGCCTGCTCCTGCCGCAGCACGCCTGGGAAGCCGAGGATGCGGATCGGGTCGGTGGCCGTCAGCGGACCACACTCATGGCCTACCGCATCCATGGCCTCGCGCAGCTGGCGCAGGCGGGCAAGATCCAGTTGCAGGCGTTCATCGCCGCCCACCTCGCGCACGAAGCGCAGGCCGCATTCGACCTTGCCGCGCGCCAGGCGCGCGCCGGCCAGCACGCGCAATTCGTTCTCCAGCGGCCGGAATTCCTCCGGCATCTTGATCTGCAGGTCGAGGTAGCGATGGTTGACCGAACGCAATTCCCAGCTCAGGCGACCCCAGCCCTTCTGCACCTCGGCGCGGGCATAGCCCGTCATGCTGCGAATCATCGGTGTGTCCCTGTCAGCCCCAGTGGGCCGCCATTGTACCGGGCCGCCATCGCGGAGCCTGCCTCTGGCGCCGGGCCCCGGAAAAAGAATCGCCACGCTGGGCGCGAGGCGCAGCGTGGCGATCTGTCCATGCGTTGTTCGATACCAGACTGCGCGGGCGGCGCATGACCGCCCGGCGAGTCGCTGCAGCTAGGTGCCGTTAGGCGGCCTTGGCGGCCTTGGCCTTGCGGGCAGCCTTCTTCACGGCCTTCTTCGCGACGGCCTTCTTGGCTGCCGGCTTCTTGGCCGCAGCCTTCTTCGCGGTGGCCTTCTTGGCCGCCGGCTTCTTGGCCGCAGCCTTCTTAGCAGCGGGCTTCTTTGCAGCAGACTTCTTCGCAGTGGTCGCCATGTCACAATCCTCCGAACGAATCGAAATGCGGAACACATTCCGCCTTACAGGAAATGCACTTGCATTCCTTGTTGTGAATTTTTACTTATAAATAAAAAAAAAATCAATGCCTTTGTTTAGAGTGAGTTTTGGAGTGCCTCGCATGCGCATCCGATTTTTCGGCATCTGGCTCGCATTTTCTTCATCGCTCGCATCTGCCGCGATGCCCGCAAACATCGCTGGGACAAGCGTTTCAGCGATTTCCTTCGAAATACTTGACGAGCTCCCGCATGACAACTCGCACTACACCCAAGGGCTCCTGTATGACGATGGACGCTTGATCGAGAATACCGGCCTCTACGGCGAATCCGCGCTGTTCGAGCTCGATTTGCGCAGCGCACGCATCCTTCGCAAGCAGGTTTTGCCGCGCGCGGTGTTCGGCGAAGGCGCCGCCCTGCTCGATGGCACCCTCCATGTGCTGACCTGGCGCGAGCAGCGTGGCTTCCTGTTCTCGCGCAGCTTCGAACCGCGTGGCGAGTTCCGCTACAGCGGCGAAGGCTGGGGCCTGACCACCGATGGCCGCTCGCTGATCTTCAGCGACGGCAGCTCGCAGCTGCTGTGGCTGGATCCGAAGACGCATGCGGTGCTGCGGGCCCTGGAAGTGCGCGACGGCGAGCGCCCGGTGGAACTGCTCAACGAACTGGAGTACGCGCATGGCTGGATCCTCGCCAACATCTGGCGCAGCGATCGCGTTGCCATGATCGATCCCGCCAGCGGTCGCGTCGCGGCCTGGATCGACCTGTCGCCGCTGCGGCAGCGACTCGCTGGCCGCGCCGACGCCGGCAACGCCGAGGTCCTCAACGGCCTGGCCTACAACCCGGCATCCGACGTGCTCTACGCCACCGGCAAGCGCTGGCCGCGGCTGTTCGCGCTGCGCCTGCACTGGCCCGCCACCGACGCCGCGGCGGCCCCTTCGATGGTCAAACCGTAATTCCAGTTACCAACCCGCGCGGAGAGCGGCGCGACCAGCGGCTTGTGGATTTTCCACCCTGCGGCGCTATAGTCGCGACATCGCCTTGGAGTGGAGATTGGTAATGAAACTTACCCATGAACATCAGGAGCTGTACCGCACCGTCAAGAAGTTCGTCGTCGACGAACTCAACCCGCATGTCGCGGAGTGGGAGAAGGCCGGCATCTGGCCCGCGCACGAGGTGCTGCGGCGCATGGGCGAACTGGGCCTGCTGGGCATCACCAAGCCGGTGGAGTACGGCGGCCTCGGCCTCGACTACTCCTACGAGGTGATGTTCGCGCAGGCCCTGGGCAACTGCCTCTGCGGCGGCGTGCCGATGGGCATCGGCGTGCAGACCGACATGGCGACGCCGGCCCTGGCGCGCTTCGGCTCGGCGGAACTGAAGCGGGAATACCTGGCGCCGGCCATCAGCGGCGAGATGGTGGTGTCGATCGCCGTCTCCGAGGCCAGCGCCGGCTCCGACGTCGCCAGCATCAGGACCACGGCCCGTCGCGATGGCGACGACTACGTGATCAACGGCTCGAAGATGTGGATCACCAATGGCACGCAGTCCGACTGGGCCTGCATGCTGGTGAACACCAGCGAGGGCAAGCAGCACCTGAACAAGTCGCTGATCGTGGTGCCGATGGATGCCAGGGGCATCGACCGCCAGACCAAGCTCGACAAGCTCGGCATGCGCTCCTCCGACACCGCGATGATCTTCCTGGACAACGTGCGCGTGCCGCGCCGCAACCTGATCGGGCAGGAAGGCGCGGGCTTCACCTACCAGATGCTGCAGTTCCAGGAGGAGCGCCTGTTCGGCGCCGCCGTCGGCCTCGACGGCCTGTTCAACGTCATCCAGGAAACCATCGACTACACCGGCCAGCGCCAGGCCTTCGGCCAGTCGCTGCTGGAGAACCAGTCGGTGCATTTCCGCCTGGCCGAGCTGCGCACCGAGGTCGAATCCCTGAAGGCGCTGATCTACCAGACCACCGAGGAATACATCGAGGGCCGCAAGTCCCCCGAGCAGATCGCCATGCTGGCCTCGATGTGCAAGCTGAAGATCGGCCGCGTCTCGCGCGAGGTCACTGACGCCTGCCTGCAGTACTGGGGCGGCCAGGGCTTCATGTGGGACAACAATGTCTCGCGCGCCTACCGCGACACCCGCCTGGTTTCCATCGGCGGCGGGGCCGACGAGGTCATGCTCGGCATCATCTGCAAGGTCATGGGCATCCTGCCCAGCAAGCGGAAGTCCGATCCGCTCAAGGCCGCGACGAAGGCCGCCTGAGCCGGCGGGGCGGGCCGCCCCTGGCCCGCCCCGCTGCTCCACCACGCCCCCGCAACCGCGGGGTGTGCAGGCGCAGCGCGATCCCCGATCATGTCCGGGCATCCGGCGACAGGCCCGGGAACGCCCACAGCTAGCCGCCCGCCCGGCAAGCTACACTGGGGCCGACCGGCGCCCAGCCCGCCGGTTCGAGGATGCGGGGGACCAGGATCCCCGGCACGTCACCGGAGCGAGGAGTGGGAGAGCAAGGCCTGCGGGGGAGGATGTTTGCGATCGTCGCAGTGCTGGCGATCGCCGGCGCCGTCGACACGGCGGCCGCGACCGAACCGGGCGAGCGCCGCCTGACCTTCGGCGGCTTCGGCACCCTGGCCGCCGTCACCCACAACGAGAGTGGTTTCGAATTCCGCCGCTCGGTGGACCAGGCCGAGGGCGCCAAGGCCGGCGAGGTCGATCTGGACATCGACACGCTGCTGGGCATGCAGCTCAATGCCGCCTGGAGTCGCCAGCTCGAGGCCGTGGTCCAGGGCGTCACGCGCGAGCAGTCGGACGGCGGCTGGCGCCCACGCTTCACCCGCGCCTTCCTGCGCTACCAGCCCAATGAAGACCTGATGCTGCGCGTAGGGCGGGTCGGCTACGAACTGGTGCCGCGCACCGATTCCCGCGATATCGGCTACTCCTATGTCTCCATGCGCGCGCCGGTGGAACTGCTGGGCATCCTGCCGCGGGATGACTTCGACGGCGCCGACATCACCCTGACCCAGCCCATCGGCCGCGGCGTCGGACATCTCAAGATCTACGGCGGCCGCACCGGCGGCGACATCGCCTATGCCGACAATGTCGTCGACATCGACAACTCCAAGATCTGGGGCGCGCATCTCGAATACCTGGTCGACGACTGGGTATTCCGCCTGGGCAGCGGCAACTTTCTCACCGGCCAGGCCGCGCCGGTCGATGCCCTGGTCGGCGGACTGCGTGCCGCCGCGGCCGCCACCGGCACGGCGCAGGCCGCCGCCGTGGCGGACAGGATCGATCAGCGGGAGCGCCGCACGGCGTTCACCGTGCTGGGTGCGGTCTACGACCACGGCCCGCTGCAGGCCCGGCTGACGCTGGCACGCGCCTATTCCGGCGGCCCGCCGGGCCCGAAGATCTACCTGGGCTCGGCGCTGGCGAGCTACAGCTTCGGCAAGTGGACGCCCTTCGCCGCCTACGCCTTCAGTGACAGCGTCGCCCATGTCGATCCGACGGGGCTGCCGGAGGCGCCGCCGTTCCTGGCCCTGAACCGGGGCGCCCGCGATGTACAGACCCGCCAGCAGTACGAGCAGGACACGGTGTCGATGGGCCTGCGCTACGACATCGCGCCCAAGGTCGACCTGAAGCTGCAGGTCGACCGGATCTGGGTGCACGGCCCCAGTCTCTACCTCGACCGCGATCATCCCAAGCAGGAAGACCGCGACATCGCCGTCTTCGGGCTCGGCCTGGACTTCATCTTCTGATGCGGACGCCGCCCCGCCACCGCCGCCGCTACACCTGGCTGGCCCTGCTGCTGGCCCTGGCCGCCTCGCCGGTGCGCGCCGAAGGCCTGGTGGTGATCGTCAATCCCGACAGCGGCGTGACGCAGCTCAGCCGCGAGGACGCGGTCAATATCTTCATGGGCCGCTACCGCAAGCTGCCCTCGGGCCTGGTGGCCTTTCCCATCGACATCGGCAGCCAGAGCCCGGAACGCCGGCTGTTCTACAACCTGCTGGTGCGCAAGGCGCTGGCAGAGGTCGATGCCTACTGGGCGCGTCTGGTGTTCTCCGGGCAGACCTCGCCGCCGCTGCAGGTGCCGGACGCCAGGGCGGCGATCCAGCTGGTGGCCGGCAACCGCAGCGCCATCGCCTATGTCGACCCGGCCTACGTCGATGAGCGCGTGAAGGTCGTCATTGAGCTCGCTCCCGCCCAGCGCTAGCCTCGCGCGGCGCCTGCTCCGTGCCGTGCTGCCGGGCAGCATCGTCGCCCGCACCACCGTCGGCATCATCGCGCTGGCGATGCTGGTCGGCCTGCTGTTCGCCGCCGTCGGCGCCTCGCTGATCCACCGCAGCGAACAGGAGCGCCTGCAGGCACGCCTGGACGAGCTGCTGTCCACCGTCGAAAGCACAGCCAGCGTCGCGTGCTTCGTCAAGGATCGGGCGCTGGCCCGCGAGATCGCGGCGGGCCTGCTGAGCAACGACGCGGTAGCCGGCGTGCGCATCCTGGCCGATGGCGAAGTCCTGTTCGAGGAGTTGCGCCCGGGCGAACCCGCTGCCGGCGCCAGCACCACCCTGCAACGCTCGCGCCGCGTGCATTCGCCCTTCAGTGCCAGCCAGGTCGTCGGCGAGATCCGCCTGGAAGGCTCCGAGGCCGGCATCCGTGCGCAGGCCTGGAAGTACACCCGCTTCGTGACGTTGATGCTGTTCCTCGAGGTGCTGCTGATCTCGCTCAGCGTGGCCTGGGTGGTGTTCAACCTGGTGACCCGCCCGATCAAGAGCATTTCGGACGACCTGCACGGACTGGGCACGCGGACCGGCGCACGCCTGCGCGTGCCCGCCGGCAACCGGCGCGACGAGATCGGCCGCCTGGTTGGCGACGTCAATGCACTGATCGGCGAACTCAGCGACATCGTCGACGCCGAGCGCCGGCTGCGCATCGAGCGCGAACAGAACGAGCGCCGCCTGGCGCTGATCTTCGAGAAGGTGGACACCGGCATCTTCGAGATCGACGCGGCCGGCCGCCTGCTGTCGTGGAACCCGGGCTTCATCGCCGCCCTGGGCGAGCCCAGCGAGCCAGCTAGCCTGCATCGCCTGCTGCCGCAGCATCGTGATCGCATCAACCAGCTGATCCGCGACAGCCTGATCGCCGGCCTGCCACGTGACGCTGACCTGGAACTGGAGAGCTTCGACGGCGAGATCCATCGCTGGATCGAGATCTCGCTCAACCCGGTCGAGGACAACATGCTGCAAGGGGTGATCAACGACATCACCGAACGCAAGCGCACCGAACTCGCCGCCCAGCAGCTGGCCACCCGCGACACCCTGACCGGCGTGCTGAACCGTCGCGGCTTCGACCGCAGCCTGGCCGCCGCCTTCGAGCGCCGCACGCAGGAACGCGACCTGCGCCTGGCACTGCTGCTGATCGACCTCGACTACTTCAAGCAGGTCAACGACAGCTACGGCCACGACGCCGGCGACCGCGTGCTGTGCCAGGTGGCTGCGGTGCTGGAACAGGCGGTGCGGCGCGTCGATCCGGTCGGGCGCTATGGCGGCGACGAGTTCGCCGTGGCACTGGTCGGCGTCGATGGTCCGGCCACCGCGCTCCACATCGCCAACGAGATCATTGCCGCCATCCGCCAGCCCATCGACCTGGGCCAGGGCCGCAGCGCGCACATCGGCGCCAGCATCGGCGTGGCCCTGCTGTCCGAACGCGACGAGTCACCCTCGGGCCTGCTGCGCCGTGCGGATGCGGCCATGTACGCAGCCAAGCAGGCAGGCCGCTGCGGCGTGCAGCTGGCATCGACGCCGGGGCTGGCGGCCTGATCCACACGGCGCGACTGCCCCAGTCCAGCGGGAAAGGAAACTTCGATCGGATTTTTCGGACGCAACAAAAACAAAAGGCACCTTTCGGTGCCTTCGGCTTAGATCATCAGTGGCGGAGCGGACGGGACTCGAACCCGCGACCCCCGGCGTGACAGGCCGGTATTCTAACCGACTGAACTACCGCTCCCCTTTTGACCGTTGGTGGGTGCTGACGGGCTCGAACCGCCGACATTCGCCTTGTAAGGGCGACGCTCTACCAACTGAGCTAAGCACCCCTGCGACTGCCGGGGCCTGACCAGGCACCCGATTACTGCGAGGAAGACGACTACTTTACCATGTCCTTTAGGCCTTTGCCAGCCTTGAATGACGGCGACTTGCTCGCCTTGATCTTCAGGGTGGCGCCGGTCTTCGGATTGCGGCCGGTACGGGCCTTGCGCTCGCGGATCATGAAGGTGCCGAACCCCACCAGCGAAACCTTCTCGCGCTTCTTGAGCGCCTTACCCACCACTTCGAAGAAGCTGTCGATCGCGCGGCCGGCATCGGCCTTGGAGAGGTCAGCCTTGTCGGCGACCGCATTGATCAGTTCGGTCTTGTTCATTGAAACATTCCCTCGCAGAAAATATATGGTACGGGCCTGTAACGTCGGCCAGTTTGTTTGTACGTAGTTCGAAACAGGACTTTCGGAGGCCCCTGACGCATGCCCCTTGGGGGACGCCGAAATCGTCGCCACTGAGGCGACATCGCGGCGCTTTATAACAAGCGTGCGGAGCAAGCGTCAACACGGCGCAAACGCTGTAGCGACGCGGGTTTCGCGGCTATCCGGCGCCGAGCCGACCGGGGTATGCGAGGCCCCGATGAACGCGCTGCCGCACAGGCCGGGCATGGCCGAACATGCACGCGCACCGCGCACTCGGCCTGTCCTGGCTTCCTGCGCGGCGGATGTCATTTGCTACACTCGCCCAGGATCACACGCGAATCCCAATCCCGATGCCTTCCATCCTCAGCCGCAAGGCCGCAGGCACTCTGCTTTTCGCATGGTTTGCCCTGGTCTCCGGGATTGCCGGAGCCGACACCCAGGAACAGCTGGACGAGCGCGCCCTGAAGCTCGACCAGGCAATCCAGGCGCTGAAAAAGGAAGTGCTCGATTTCAACGTCGAAGGCCAGCGTGCCGAAGACGACATCCTGTACCCGCCCTACTCGCGGGTCTCCGTCTACGTAGCGGTGCGAGTGCCCGGACTGCTGCTCAAGCAGGTGACCGTGAGCATCGACAACGCGCCGGCGCAGACCATCAACTACAGCGATCGTGACGCTAAGTCGCTGCTCAGCGAACAGCACATGCAGCGCGTGCTACGCGCCAATGTCGGCCCCGGTTCGCATCGCATCCGCTTCAGCTACACCGGCGCCATGGCCGATGCCAAGGCCGATGCACCGCCGATCGGCGACAGCTACGAGGCGGTGTTCGACAAGGACAGTCGCGAGGCCGAGCTGGAGCTGCGCATCGCGCGGCCCACCCGCTTCTCGAAGGCGGCGGTGACCATGAAGCAATGGAGGGCAAAGAAGTGAGGCCCGCAAACAAGATGCGCGTGGCGCTGGCGGCCGCGCTGCTGCTGCCGGGTCTGGCCACCGCGGCGGATCTCTACGTCAGCAGCACCACGGCCGACCCGCGCGTGCGCAATGCGATGTTTCTGGACGCGGACGGCCGCTTTTTCTCGGCGCTGGTCGAACTGCTCGGCGGCCCGGTGCGCGATCCGGCCAAGCTGCCGGTGGACGCGCAATGGCGCCTGGCCGAGAGCTATCTCTCCTTCGGCATGCGCGACGAGGCCGAGCTGCTGTATCGCAGCCTCGCGGTGAAGCCGGCCGACGGCCTGACGCCCTGGCGCGCCAAGCTGCGGCTGGCCGAGTTCGACTACCAGCGTGGCTACCACGCCGAGGCCCGGGCCGCGCTGCTGCGCCTGCGCGAGGCCCTGCCCAAGCCGCTGATCGAGGAATGGCAGGATCTCTACACCCGCGTGCTGATGGCCGACGGCCGCTACAGCGAAGCCGCGGCGGTGCTGACCAGCCAGGACAATGCCTCCAAGCTGTCCGAGTACACCCGCTACAACCTCGGCATCGCCCTGGTCAACGACGGGCGCGCCCAGCAGGGCATCACCATCCTCGACAAGGTCGGCCGCATCAGCCCGACCACGCTGGAGGACCTGGCCCTGCGGGATCGCGCCAACCTCACGGTCGGCTACTACTTCCTGCAGGCCAAGCAGGGCGGTACCGCCAAGCCGGTGCTGGAGCGCGTGCGCTTCGAAGGGCCCTTCTCCAACCGCGCGCTGCTGGGCCTGGGCTGGGCCGAGCTGGCGCCGGCCGGCGAGCGCAATGTCCGCGTCGAGGTCGGCGACCAGACCAAGGAGAGCAATCCCTTCGGCAGCTTCTCGACGCTGGGCGTGCTGCTGCGCCCGGGCTTCCTCGACGACGACATCTTCACCCGCGCCGGCATGCGCAGCTTCCGCCGCGCCAAGCTCAAGAAGGAAGACGAGGATCGCCTCAAGCGCGCCCTGGTGCCCTGGGTCGAGCTGATCTCGCGCGATCCGATGGACCCGGCCGTGCAGGAGGCCTGGCTGGCCATTCCGTACACGCTGGACCGGCTCGGCGCACATACCCAGGCGCTGAAGTTCTACGAGCGCTCCATCGAGCAGCTCGAGAAGGGTCGCAAGCGCATGAACGAGGCCATGGTCTCGATCAAGGGCGGCCGCATGGTGGAGACCATCGTGCGGCGTGACGTCGATTCCGAGCTCGGCTGGGAATGGAAACTCAAGGACCTGCCGGACGCGCCGGAAACCTACTTCCTGCAATCGCTGCTGGCCCAGCACCAGTTCCAGGAAACCCTGAAGAACTACCGCGACCTGCGCATGCTCTCGCGCAACATCGAGGCCTGGCGCGGCCGGCTGGACAGCGTCGACAGGGCCTGGAGCGGCACCGACCGCGAGCCGGGCATCGTCTCCGAGCTGGTCGCCCGCGCCCGCGAGGAAGCGCCGCCGGCGGCCGGCGAACTGCGCATCCCGCTACGCGCGGAAGAGCGGCTGTCGCCGCCGGGCTCCTACACCGACAAGCTGCCGCCGCAGGTCCGCCCGGCGACGCCGCTGGCGCTGGCGTCAGTCCCCGCCAGCTTCGATGGCCCCTATGAACGGGCCCAGTCCCTGCGCAAGCGCATGAGCAACCTGCACGACGTCTCCGGCCAGCTGGCCACGCAGCAGGCGCAGTTGCTCGAGGACATCGCGGTGAAGGAATTGCAGGGACAGCAGAAACAGATCGAGAAATATCTGGTCGAAGCGCGGTTCGCGCTCGCGCGCCTGTATGACCGCGCCCAGAAAGGTGAGCTGGATGACCAAAAGTAAACTGCCCTTCGCGCTGACCGCCATCGCCCTGATGCTGGCGGCCTGCGGTGCCTCGCCGATCCGCGACGCCTCGCCGCGCATCAGCAAGGCGCTGGGCCGGGCCGACAAGCCAGCGGAGGACAAGCTGCCGATCATCACCTCGGAGCCGATCGCCAACGATCCCGAGAAGGCGGCGGACAACTACCGCAAGCTGCTGGCGCTGGAACCCGACGTCGACACCAAGGCCGAAGCCAAGCGCCGCCTGGCCGACCTCACGGTGGAGATCGAGGACAGCCGCGGCAACACCGAGGAAAGCGCCGGTTCGCTGCGCGAGTCGATCAAGTACTACAACGAGCTGCTGAACGACCGCCCCGAGGACAAGAACAACGACCGCGTGTTCTACCAGCTGGCGCGCGCCTACCAGAACATCGGCGACGTCCCTGCCGCCATCGACACCCTGCAGCGGCTGGCCGAGCGCCACCCGGATTCCAGCCTCGCCGGCGATGCGCATTTCCGCCGCGCCGAGCTGCTGTTCCTGACCAAGCACTATGACGAGGCCGAGGTCGAGTACAAGGTCGTCATGGACCTGGCCGACAAGACGCCGTTCTTCGAGCCCTCGCAGTACAAGTACGGCTGGTCGCAGTACAAGCAGGCCAAATTCGAGGAATCGATCGGCACCTTCTTCGCGATCCTCGATCGCGAACTGCCCGCCGGCGAACAGTACGAGACCGACAAGGCCCTGGCCGGCGTCGACAAGGGCAAGTTCGACATGGCGAAGGACTCGCTGCGTGTCGTCACCCTGTCGCTGACCCAGCTGGGCGGTGGCCAGGCCCTCAACGACTACCTGGCCAAGCACGGCGATCCGCGCTTCTACCCGCTGGTCTACGCCGCGCTGGGCGAATCGCTGCTGGACAAGGAACGCTACAACGACGCCGCCGATACCTACACGGCGTTCATTGCGCGGTACCCGTCCTCGCCGCGCGCGCCGGCCTTCCAGTCGCGCGTGATCGGCGCCTACGCCGACGGCGGCTTCCGCGACCTGGTGGTGCGCGAGAAGGAACGCTACGCCACCACCTACGACCCGGCCGCGTCCTACTGGGCCGGCCAGCCGGCCTCTGCCGAAGTGCTTGCGGAACTGCGCAAGCACCTCGAGGACCTGGCCAAGCACTACCACGCCCTGGCGCAGCAGGATCCGGCGAAGAACCGCCCGGTGTTCCTCACCGCGGCGCGCTGGTACAAGCGCATCATCGAGGTCTACCCGACCGACAAGCGCGTCACCGAGGTCAATTTCCTGCTCGGCGACGCCCTGCTCGACGGCGGCCAGACGCTGGAAGCGGCCAAGGAATACGCCAAGACCGGCTACGACTACCCGCCGCACGCGCGCTCGGGCGAAGCCGCCTATGCCAGCGTGCAGGCCTACCAGAAGTACGCCAAGGAAGTGCCGCCGGCCGAGCGCAGCGCCACCGCCCTGCGCCTGGCAATCGACGCCGGCCTGAAGATGGCCGACACCTTCCCGGGCCATCCCAAGACCTACCCGGTGCTGACCCAGACCAGCCTGGATCTCTACGAGCTCAAGGCCTACGACGAGGCCATCAAGGTCTCCGCCCGCGTGCTCGACGCCAAGGTCCCGGTGGCGCCGGAGCTGCGCCGCACCGCCTGGAGCGTCACCGGCGATGCGCAGTTCGCGCAGAAGCGCTACCCCGAGGCCGAAAAGGCCTTCGGCGAGGAGCTCAAGCTCACGCCGCCCAACACGCCGGCCGCCGCCGAGGTCACCGAGCAGCTCGCCGCCTCGATCTACAAGCAGGGCGAGGTCGCCCGCGACGCCAAGGACCTGCGTACCGCGGCCACCCAGTTCCTGCGCGTCGGCCAGGTCACGCCGCAGGCGAAGATCCGCGCCACCGCCGACTACGATGCCGGCGCCGCGCTGATGGAGCTGCAGGACTGGCCGGCCGCCGCCACCGTGCTCGAGGGCTTCCGCGGCCGCTTCCCGGGCCATCCGCTGGAAGCCGACATCGACAAGAAGCTGGCCGTGGCCTACCAGAAGGACCACAAGCCGGCGCAGGCCGCCGCCGCCTACCGTCGCATCTCGATGCGCGCTTCCGAGCCGGTGGATATCCGCCGCGAGGCCTCCTGGCTGTCGGCAACGCTGTACGACGAAGCCAAGCTGCCGGGCGAGACCGCGCAGGCCTACGAGGCCTACGTCAAGCAGTTCCCGCGGCCGCTGGCCCGCGCCGTCGATGCCCGCGAGCGCCTGCTGCAGCTGGCCCGTGCCCGCGGCGACACCACCGCCGAGCAGTACTGGCTGCGTGACCTGGTGGTGGCCGACGAGACCGCCGGCAGCGAGCGTACCGACCGCACCCGCGCGCTGGCGGCCCAGGCCAGCCTCGACCTCGGCCGCATGTCCGCCGCCCAGGCCAAGGCACTGCGCCTGAGCCTGCCGGTGGAGAAGACCCTGCCGGCCAAGAAGCAGGCCATGGAAGTCGCCATCCAGGCCCTCAGCAAGGCCGCCAACTACGGCTTCGCCGAGGTCACCACCGCGGCGACCTACGAGCTGGGCCTGCTGTACCAGGACTTCGGCAAGGCGCTGATGGACTCGGAGCGGCCGCGCAACCTCAAGGACCTGGAGCTCGAGCAGTACAACCTGCTGCTGGAAGAGCAGGCCTTCCCTTTCGAGGAAAAGGCCATCCAGACCCACGAGGCCAACCTCAAGCGCATCCCGCAGGGCATTTACGACGAATGGGTCGCCAAGAGCGCCAAGGCGCTGGCGGCCATCGCGCCGGCCAAGTACGGCAAGCGCGAACAGGGTGAAGACCGTTATGAACGCCTCAACTAGGTTCCTCCTGCCCCTGCTGCTCACCGCGGTGCTGGCGGCCTGCGGCACCACGCCGACCAAGCCGGTCTCGCGGCCCGTGGACGACGGCGGCAAGCCGACCGCCCAGGTGCCGGACAAGGGCGATCCGCAGGCCCGCTTCAATGCCGCGCTGGCACAGTTCAAGGCCAAGCAGATCCAGGAGGCCGAGCAGGCCTTCACCGAGCTGACCAAGGACTTCCCGCAGTACTCGGGCCCCTGGACCAACCTCGGCATCATCTACGCCAATTCCAACCGCAAGCCGCTGGCCCTGGTCGCCTTCAACAAGGCCGCCGTCGCCAACCAGGACAATGCCGCGGCCTGGAACTGGATCGGCATCCTGTCACGCGAGCAGCGCGACTACGCCCGCGCCCAGGCGGCCTACGAGCGCGTGCTGAAGCTGCAGCCCGACAATGCGCTGGCGCACTTCAACCTGGCCATCCTGCTTGACGAGTACCTGAAGCGGCCCGCCGATGCGCTGCCGCACTACAAGGAATACCAGCGGCTGTCCGGCAAGCAGGACCTGCGCGTGCTGGCCTGGGTGGCCGAGATCGAGGCCGCCGCCAAGGCTGCGGCACCGCCGCCGGCACCGGCTGCAGCCGCCCCGCAACCGGCCGGCCAGCCGGCTCCGTCCGTGCGTCCGGCGCAGGGAGAGAAAGCGCGATGAGAGCTTTATTTATGGGCGCGCTTCTGGCAATGTCCTGCGCCGCCTGGGCCCAGGACGAGATGCCGGCCATCGGTGGCGAAGACAAGCTGCCGCCGACGCCAACGCAGACCGCGCCGGCCAAGCCCAAGCCGCCGTCCGAAGGCACGAACATCATCGGTGAACGCGAATCGCCCATCGGCCTGTACATCACGCCCTGGCGCAACGCGAACCCCGAACAGGCCATCGACCGACCGGCGCGGCTGCTGCAGGAGCAGATGCTCCCCATCGACCGCGCGGTGTTCGAACGCCAGCTGGAATACTACGACGCGCTGTCCGGCGCCCTGAAGACCAAGGGCCTGGTCACACCGCCGGAGCGCTGAGGCGCGACAGCGGCCCGGCACGCCTTTCCCATCCCCGATTTCCCGACGTAGCTTCAATAGAGGACTGAACCATGGACTTCTTCGCAACCGTGCTGCGCTTCTTCCAGGCGGGCGGCGCTTTCATGTACCCGATCGCGCTGGTTGCAGTCTGCGCGGTGGCCATCGCCATCGAACGCTTCCTGTTCCTGATGCGCGTGCAGCGCGAGAACGGCGTGATGTGGGGCGAGGCCTCGGCCCTCATCGCCCAGGGTGACCTCGACGGCGCCGCCCGCGCGGTCGAAGGCTCCGACACCGCCATCGCCCGCATCATCGGCAACGGCCTGGCCCAGGCCCGCGTCGAGAACAAGCGCACCGAGATCGAGGTTGCCGCCGAGGAGGGCCTGATGGAGGTCCTGCCGGCCATCGAGAAGCGCACCCATTACCTCGGCACCTTCTCCAACATGTCGACCCTGCTGGGCCTGCTCGGCACCGTCATCGGCCTGATCGGCTCCTTCGCGGCACTGGGTAATGCCGACCCCGCGGAAAAGGCCGACCTGCTGTCCAAGGGCATCTCCGAGGCCATGAACTGCACGGCCTTCGGCCTGATGGTGGCGATCCCCTCGCTGCTGCTGCACTCCTACCTGCAGGCCAAGACCACCGAGCTGATCGACGGGCTCGAAGCCGTGTCGGGCAAGTTCGTCAACGCGATCAGCAGCCGCGCGCGTCGCTGAAGCGCCGCCGCCCGACTCCCCACGCGAGAATCCGATGTCCCGTCGAATCCGGCGCCTGCAGCGGCATCACAAGCAGCGATCGCGCGCCGTGCATCTGAACATCGTCTCGCTGATCGACGTCTTTGCGGTGCTGGTGTTCTTCCTGCTCGTGAGTTCCTCGCTGGCCGCGGCCCGCCTGAACGTCATCAGCCTGAACCTGCCGGCCCCCGACAAGACCTCGCAGCCCGACGTCCCTCCCAAGCCGCCGCTCACCGTGACGCTGCGCAAGGGCCTGATCGAGGTCCGCAGTTCCGCGGGCGTGCAGCGCATGCTCCCGAACACGCCGGATGGCTACAACATCCAGGCGCTGTCCGAGGTGCTGGTCGAGGCCAAGCGCGCCGAGCCCGCGGAGCAGGTCATCGCGCTGATGCTGGAGCCCGACATCCCCTATGACGACCTGGTCCACGTCATGGATGCCGCGCGCGCCACGCCGGCCGAGGCCCGTGCCTCCGGCCTGCCACGCGAGATGTTCCCGCTGATCTCCATCGGCGACGCGCCGATGGATGACGCCGCCGCCGCGGCCGGGGTGCCCCAGCCATGAAGAAGGAACGCATCGCACGCCGCACCGAGCGCCTGGCGAAGCAGGCCGATCGGCACACCGAGATGAACATCGTCTCGCTGATCGACATCTTCGCCATCCTGGTGTTCTACCTGCTGGTGAACGCCCTGGTGGTGGAGATCCTGCCCAATCCGAATTCGCTGAAGCTGCCGGAATCCATCGTCCAGGAAGAGCCGCGCGAGAACACGATGGTGCAGATCACGCTCACCGACATCCTCGTCGACAACCGCCGGGTGATGACGCTGTCCGAGGCCGCCGCCACCGAAGGCAAGCTGCTGCAGCCGCTGAAGTCGGCGCTGCTGGAGAGCTCCTCGCTGATGTCCGGCCAGCAGGGCGGTGAACAGCTGCTGACCCGCGGCGAGGTCAACATCGAGGCCGACAAGGCGATTCCCTACCAGCTGCTGAAGAAGGTCATGGCAACCTGCACCGAGGTGCGCTTCGCCAAGATCTCGCTGGCCGTGATCGAGAAGCACCAGGGAGGCGTGCCATGACCGCCTTCTGGTATTCCGGTCCCGATACCTGGGGCCTGCCGGCGGAAGCGGACCGCCGCTTCAACCGCATCATCCTGGTCTCGCTGATCCTGTTCGTCGTGGTCGGCGTGATCGTGCCGATGCTCAAGCTCGCCGGCCTGCAGCGCGGCGGCGGCGACACGGTGGAGACGCGCTACGTCAACCTGCTGCCGGATGCCGAGATCGCCAAGCAGGTCGAGGAACCGGCGCCGGCGCCCGAGAACGAGAAGAAGCCCGAGCAGCCCAAGCAGCAGTCCAAGCAGCAGGACAAGCCGCCCGAGCCCAAGCGCCAGGAGCAGATCACGCCGCCGCAGCCGACGCCGGACCAGCAGGTGCAGAAGGCCCGCGAGACCGCGCAGAAGAGCGGCGTGCTGGCCATGCAGGCGCAGCTGGCCGAACTGCAGACGCAGTCGCTTCAGGGCTTCGACCAGCCGCGGCCGCTGGAGACCATCACCGCCAAGGCCGGCAGTGGTGCGACCGGCCCCTCCTCCGCGGCCGCCTTCGAAAGCGCTGCCGCCAGCGGCAGCAGCGGCATCGGCAGCAGTGGCAGCGGCGAGACGCGTCGCCAGTCCAGCGGCACCGGCATCGGCCAGCGCCGCACCACCGTGGTGGAAAGCCCGGTGGGCATGGGCGAGGACAAGAAGCGTCCGGGCCAGGGCGGCGACAAGCTTCTCGCCGGCCGTACGCTGGAGGAGATCCAGCTGGTCTTCGATCGCAACAAGGGCGCGATCACGTCGATCTACAACCGCGCCGCACGCGAGAATCCCAACCTGGCAGCCGGCAAGATCGTGATCAGCCTGACGATCGCGCCCAGCGGTGCCGTCACCAACTGCACGCTGGTATCGAGCACGTTCAACGACCCGGAACTGGAACACAAGATCATCGCGCGCGTGATGCTGATGAACTTCGGTCCCAAGGACGTTCCGCAGTACACCTACCCGAACTACCCGATCCACTTCCTGCCGTCGTGAACCCGGTCGCGGGTGGCCGCCAGGGCCACCCGCGTTTACCATGCAAGCCTGCCTGGGGCCCGGCCCCGATCACACGACAGGGATGGCGCACATGGGTTTTCTCTCGGGCAAGAAGGCGCTGATCACCGGTGTCGCCAGCGACCGCTCCATTGCCACCGGCATCGCCGAGGCCTTCAAGCGCGAAGGTGCGGAACTGGCCTTCACCTACCAGGGCGAGCGCCTGAAGTCGCGTGTCGAGGAATTCGCCGCCGAATGCGGCTCCAAGCTGGTGATGCCGCTGGACGTGGCCGAGGACCGCCAGATCGACGAGGTCATGGCCGAGCTGCAGAAGCAGTGGGGCGGGCTCGACGTGCTGGTCCACTCCATCGGCTTCGCCCCACGCGAGCAGCTGGCCGGCAAGTACCTCGATGCCGTGACCCGCGAGGGCTTCCGCATCTCGCATGACATCTCCAGCTATTCCTTCGCCGCCCTGGGCAAGGCCGCCCGCGGCCTGATGGATGGCCGCAACGGCTCGATGCTGACGCTCACCTACCTCGGCGCCGTGCGCGCCGTGCCGATGTACAACGTCATGGGCCCGGCGAAGGCCTCGCTGGAAGCCAATGTGCGCTTCATGGCGGCGGAACTGGGCGAGCGCGGCATCCGCGTCAACGGCATTTCCGCCGGCCCGATCAAGACCCTGGCCGCCGCCGGCATCACCGGCTTCCGCGGCATGCTGCAGGCAGCCGAGAAGGCCTCGCCGCTGAAGCGCAATGTCAGCATCGAGGAAGTCGGCAATGCCGCGGCCTTCCTCAGCTCCGACCTGGCCTCGGGCATCACCGGCGAGATCCTCTACGTCGATGCCGGCTACAACATCATGGGCATGAGTTTCGGCGATTGAGCCGCTGACGGCGCAGGCCTTTCCAACAGGTTCCTGGAAAGGCTTGCCGCAAATCTTATTCAAAATTAATTATTAATCTTGAATAAGAAAATCAAACTCCCGTGTCCGGGCCTGCCTTGAACGGCCTGCGCCGCGGCCTCAGCCTGACGTCGGCGGCCCGCCCTGCAGCACCTGCGTCTCGCCATCCAGCCGTGCCACCGTCACCGTCGCCGCGGTATCGCCGAGCACATTGACCGTGGTGCGGCACATGTCGAGCAGGCGGTCCACCGCCAGCACCAGGCCCACGCCCTCCAGCGGCAGGCCGATGGCGGTGAGGATCAGCGCAATCGCCACCAGGCTGGCCGAGGGAATGCCAGCCACGCCCACCGAGGTCAGCAGCGCCATCAGCACCACCGTGAACTGCGTGGCGAAGCCCAGTTCCAGGCCATAGGCCTGGGCGATGAACAGCGCCGCCGCGCACTCGTACAGCGCGGTGCCATCGGTATTCACATTGGCGCCGATCGGCAGCACGAAGCCGGTGACCCGCTGCGACACCCCGGCGCGCTCGCGCAGGCAGGACAGCGTCACCGGCAGCGTCGCCGCCGAGGAACTGGTCGAGAAGGCCGTCAGCAGCGCCGGCCCCACCGCGCGGAAATGCGCCCGCGGCGACACCCGCGCCACCAGCCGCAGCACCAGCGGCAGCGTCACCAGCGCATGCACGGCCAGGCCCAGGATCACGGCCAGGAAGAACATCGCCAGCGGCCGCAGCGCCGCCAGGCCGGTCTTGGCCACCACGCCGGTGACCAGGGCGAACACGCCCAGCGGCGCCAGCTTCATCACCAGTTCGGCCAGCCGCACCATGGCCTGGTAGACGCCCTGCCAGAACTGCTGCTGCGCCTGCCGCAACGGCTCGGGCAGCTGCGCCACGGCCCAGCTGAACAGCAGGGCGAAGGTCACCAGGCCCAGCATGTCGCCGGTGGCGGCGGCGCCGATGGGATTGGACGGCACCAGCCTCACGATCACGCCCAGCAGGTCCTCGCCGCTGCGTTCGCGCACCGAGGCCAGCACGGCGTCGGTATCGCTGGCCAGGCCCAGGCGCTGCCCGGCCGGCACCCCGTCGATGATGCCCGGCTGCAGCAGGTCGATCATGGCCAGGCCGGTGAGGATGGCCAGCAGGCCGGTGCCGAGGTAGAAGGCCAGCGTGCGCCAGCCGAGGCGACCCAGGGTGCGGGCATCGCCGACGCCGGCCAGGCCACTGATGATGGCCGCCACGATCAGCGGCACGATCAGCATCTTCAGCGCATTGAGGAACAGGCTGCCGAGCAGAGCACAGGCCGGCAGCAGGCCCGGCAGCTCGCGCAGGAAACTGCCGGCGAACAGCGCCAGCGCCAGCGCTATGCCGATCTGCCAGTGCAGTTTCATGTGCCCGCGCGACTCCCTGAAATGAAAACGCCGTCCCTAGGTTGTCCCAGGGACGGCGTCGGCCGCAATGCGCGCGGCGTTACTCCTGCGCGATCAGGATTCCGGCGTCGGCGTCTCGGCCGGCTTGGGCTGCGCCAGCAGCTCCACCTTGACCTTCTGCGCCATCGCCTTCTGGTAGGCGCCGAATTCGGCGCCACCCTGCATGTCGCGCAGGCGCTGGCGCAGCTGGCCCAGCTCGGCCTCGGTGGCCGGTGCCGGATCGACCACCGCGGTGAAGGCCAGCACGGCAACGCCGCCGGTGGCCGTGGTCACTTCGCTGGTCTGCGGCTTGCCGGCCGCCGGGCGCGGCAGCTTGAACAGCGCCTCGACCAGCTTGCGATCCAGCGTGGCGCTGTCGCGGCGCACGGGCTCGGCAGCATGCAGCTCGGCACCGGAAGCGGCGCCGGCTTCCTCCAGCGTCTTGCCGGCGGCCAGCTCGGCCTGCAGCTTCTTGGCCTCGGCGGCAGCCTGGGCCTTGGCGGCCTCGGCCTTCAGCTCCTCGCGCAGGGCCTCGGCGGTTTCCTCGAGGCTGCGCTGGCGCGGCGCCTCGTACTCGGCCTTGCGCAGCACCACCAGCGAATTGTCGCCGGCCGGCAGCGGCTTGCTGTTCTCGCCGTCCTTCAGCACCTCGGCGGAGAAGGCCGCCTGCTTGACCGGCTCCAGCGCCAGCAGGCCAATGCCGCCAGCGCGGGTGAACCAGTCGCTGGTCTGCACCGTCAGGCCCAGCTCCTTGGCCACCGGATCCAGCGAGGCCGGATTCTCGAAGGCCAGCTGCTCGATCTTCTCGCTCAGCTCCTGGTAGCGCTTCTGCTTCTCGCGGTTCTGGTACAGCGTGACCAGTTCCTCGCGGGCGGCGGGATCGGTCAGCGGGCGCACGGTGGAGCGCTTGATGTCATCGAGGCGGATCAGGTGCCAGCCGAACTCGGTCTCCACCGGCTCGGAAACCTGGCCCTTGTCCAGCGTGAACATCACCTTCTCGAAGCTCTCCGGCATCTGGCCACGGCGATTCCAGCCGAGGTCGCCGCCCTTGTCCTTGGAGCCGGTGTCGTCGGAACTGCTCTTGGCCAGCTCCGCAAAGCTGGTGCCGGCCTTGAGCTTGGCAGCCAGCGCCTCGGCCTTGGCCTTGGCGGCGGCCTTGTCGGCGCCGAAGTTCACCAGGATATGGCTGGCGCGGCGCTCTTCCGGCGCGGTGAAGCGGCCATCCTTCTCGGCGTCGTACAGCGCCTTGATGACTTCCTCGCTGGGCGGCGCGGCCGGCGGCAGCGTTTCCAGCGACAGCTGGACATAGGCGACGCGGATGCGCTCGGGCGACATCAGCTGCGTCTTCTTCTCCTCGTAGCGCGCCTTGACCTGGTCCTCGGTCACGCTGGCCTGGGGCAGGTACCGGGCCGCGTCGAACAGGGCGTAGCCGGCAACGCGCTGCTGCTGCGCCAGTTTCCAGGCCTGCTGCAGTTCGGCATCGGTGACGAAGGCGCTGTCGACCACGCCCTCGCGGAGCTGGTCGATGGCAATGGAGACGCGCACCTGCTCCTCGAACTTCTGCGGGGTCAGGCCCTGGCGCGACAGCGCCTCGCGGTAGGCGGCGGTATCGAAGCGGCCGTCCTTCTGGAACACCGGGATGCGGCTGAGGTAGTCGAAGACGACGGCGTCGTTGGCGCGGTAGCCGGCCTTCTCGGCGTACTGCCGCATCAGCGATTCCTGCGTCATGTCGTTCAGGACCATGCTGCGGAACAGCGTCTGGTCGAAGCGGTCGGCGCGGAAGTTGTCGCCCATCAGGGCCACGAACTGCTGGTAGCGCTGCTCGTAGGCATTCTGGAACTGCGACTGGCGGATCTTCTGGCCGCCGACCTTGGCCACCACCGGATCGCCGCCGCCGGAATTGAAGGTCTCGATGCCGAAGAATGCGAAGGGCACGACCAGCATGGCGACGATGAAACCGGCGACGATGCCACTGGTGCGGTCACGAATCTGTTGAAGCATGGGCTCCTCAACTTCTGTGTGCTGCTTCTGTGTGCTGCCGACGGCTGCGCAAAAAACAAAGCCCGGTCGGAGCCGGGCCTTGCGCATTATACGTATGGTGGGTTGCCAGGGACTCGAACCCCGAACCTACTGATTAAGAGTCAGCTGCTCTACCATTGAGCTAGCAACCCATACGACTTTTATTTGGGGTGACCGACGGGGCTCGAACCCGCGACAACCAGAATCACAATCTGGGACTCTACCAACTGAGCTACGGCCACCATCGCGGAACGTCCCCGCCCGGGGGCGCTCAGGGGCGCGAATCATAGCAGAACATTTAGCGAGTCAATAGTGTGATTTCGTGCCCATACCATCTGTCCGGCCAGCCGGTCTGCGGGGGAAAGGGCTCTGGTAGGCTTTTCGACAAGCCATGATCAAAAGTCCGGCCGGCCCCGCGGGGGCGCGAGCCGGCGCAAGGACGCAGCGCACGGGGAGGGAACAGCAGCCGATGAGCCGGGAGTCCCTGCAAGCCGCCGAGGCCGGGCGGCCGGGCGTGCTCAGGCTCGGCCTCGAAACCCTGCGCCACCAGTTCCGTGCCCGCGACCTGGGCATGCGCAGCCCCGAGCTGCGCGACCTCACCGCCCAGGAACGCCAGCGCCTGCATGCCGTGGCGCATGCCGAGACCCGGCACCACCTGTTCCCGCCGCGCCTGGAGACCGAATTCCAGCGCCACATGCGCGAATCCAGCCGCGGCGCCCGCATCGTGCTGGCTTGCATCCCGCTGCTGCTGTTCTCCACCAGCCCGTTCTGGGGGCCGGCCTGGCTGGGCTTCACCCCGACCGTGGCCGAACTGGTGCAGCTGCTGGCCTTTGCCATCATCACGCCGCTGTTCCTCGCGGTCTGCCTGGTGCAGGCGCGCCACCCGGCACGGCAGTTCACCGAATGGCTGCTGATGGCGGCCTTCATCGTCGAGGTCTTCTGCCTGGAATGGATCGGCTATTCCGGCGCCCTGGGCGGCTACCGCATCGACCCCAGCCTGTCGGTGACCATCCCGGTCGCCGTCATCGCCCTGGCACGCCTGCCGCTGCCGCACTGCCTGGGCTTCGTCGCCGCCTACCTGGGCATCGTCGGCTGGAACCGCCTGATGCCCGGCCCCGGACATGGCACCCATACGCCGACCACCTGGGTGCTGGACTTCGTGCTGCTGGGCGTGACCCTGCTGGCCGCCTTCTGGACCCGCCTGGCCTCGCGCCGGCAGTGGGCGCTGAACCTGCTGCTGGAAATGATCGCCTACAAGGACGCCCTCACCGGCCTGCCCAACCGCCGCGCCCTGGAGGAACACTACGGCGTGGTCACCCGCGGCCTCAACCGCTCGGTCACGCGCCAGCTGTTCTTCGCCCTGATCGACCTCGACCACTTCAAGAAGATCAACGACCAGTACGGCCACGAGTACGGCGATGGCGTGCTGTCCGAGATCGGCGTGGTGCTGGGCCAGTTCGCGCGCCGGCCGCTGGATTTCTGCGCCCGCGTCGGCGGCGAGGAATTCGCCCTGCTGCTCTATGACTGCAGCCTGCGCGATGGCCGCACCCGCCTGCTGGAACTGCTGGAGGCGGTGCGCGGGCTGGACATCGAGCACGACGGCAACGTCGACCGCCGCGTGACCTGCAGCGCCGGCGCCGCGGTGGCCTGGCCCAATACCTCGTTCTCGCTGCTGTTCCGCACCGCCGACGAGCACCTCTACGAGGCCAAGCGCCGCGGCCGCAATACCATCAGCGCCGCCGAGCAGCCGCTGGGCGTGCTGCTGACGCCGGTGAAGTAGCCGGCGGCCAGGCAGCGCGGCCCCGCAATGCCGGGGCACAATCCGTTCGACGATGAGACCGGGGTCTAAGCCATCCGGCCAATGGGGAGGCCGTGGCGGACCGCGTATTTTGGCTCACAGGCGGCGCCGTCCCGGCGCCCGCGCAGCAGGCTTTCGCCAATGCAAGGGGAACCGGTTGGACCAGCACGACGCCGCGGCCGCGCCCCACTCGCTGTACGGCGAGCTGCTGCAGCTCATTGCCCTGCAGGCGCGTCGCGTGCCGATTCCGCTGGCGGCCGCCTCGGCGCTGATGGCGGCCATGCTCGCCGCCTACGTGCCCTGGATGGTGTCGGCCCTGTGGCTGCTGGGCGTGACCGCCCTGATCGCCGTGCGCACGCGCATCCTCACGCAGCTACCGCAGGACCGCAGCCGCAGCGAGGATCGCCGGCTCAGCATCGCGGCAGTGACCTTCGCCGCCAGCGGCGCGGCCCAGGCCAGCCTGCTGGCCTTCTTCCCCTATGTGCCGGTCACCATCGGCGCGGTGATCTCGATCTACATCGTCGGCGTCTGTGCCGGCACCATTGCCGGGGCTGCCGGCTTCCGCCGCATCATGCTGCCCTACGCCCTCTGCACCATGGGCCCGATCGGACTGGTCTGGGGGCTGGTGGACAAGGTCGATGCCACGCTGCTGGAACGCGTGGTCTTCATCAGCCTCACGCTGGTGAATTCGCGCGTGCTGCTGGATCACTCCAGCGGCGCCTGGCGCCTCTTCGTCGAGTCCCACGACATCCGCAGGCAGATCATGGACCTCAACCAGCAAATGCGTGAGGCGCTGGCCGCGGCCGAGTCCGCCAACCGCGCCAAGACCCGGTTCCTGGCCTCCGCCAGCCACGACCTGCGCCAGCCCATCCACGCGCTGTCGCTGTTCAGCGGCTCGCTGCTGCTGCGGCCGCTGGACCCGCGCAGTACCGGCATCGCCGAGCAGATCGACAAGGCGGTGGGCACGCTGGCTTCGCAGCTCGATGCCCTGCTGGACATCTCCAAGCTCGATGCCGGCGTGATCGAGAAGAAGCTGGCCGACACCAAGCTGCGCTCCCTGCTGCAGCAGGTCGCCAGCGAATTCGCTCCGCTTGCGGATCGCAAGGGCCTGCAGCTGATCCTGCCGCTGCCGCCGGACGTGCAACTTCACACCGACGCGGGGCTGCTGCTGCGCGTGCTGCGCAACCTGCTGTCGAATGCCATCAAGTACACCGAGACCGGCAGCGTGCGGCTGCAGGCACAGCGCAGCCCGCGCGGCTGCCGCATCGAGATCATCGACACCGGTTGCGGCATTCCAGCCGAGGAACAGGCGCGGGTGTTCGAGGAGTTCTACCAGCTCAACAACCCGGAGCGCGATCGCAGCAAGGGCCTGGGCCTCGGCCTGGCCATCGTGCGCCGCCTGACCAGCCTGCTCGACATCGACCTGCAGCTGCAGTCCGTGCCCGGCGAAGGCAGCTGCTTCTCGGTGGACGTGCCGCTGGCGCAGGGCCAGTCCGCCGGGCCTGCGGCAACCGCCGACGGCCTGGCCGATGCCGCGCCGCAGGCGCAGGTGCTGGTGGTGGACGACGAGGAAGCCATCCGCCTGGGCATGCAGACCCTGCTGGAGGAAATGGGCTTCGGCGTGCAGGTGGCCGGTTCCAGCAGCGAAGCCCTGGCCTGCGCGCGTGCGCAGCAGCCCGACATCGTGCTGGCCGACTTTCGCCTGCGCGGCGACGACGACGGCATGCGCGTGATCCGCGGCCTGCGCACGCTGCTGCCCGGCCTGCCGGCGCTGCTGATCAGCGGCGACACCGCGCCGGATCGCCTGCGCGAGGCGCACGAGGCCGGCATCGAACTGCTGCACAAGCCGGTCAGCGCCCTGCAGTTGCGCCGCTCGCTGCTGGCGGCCCTGCCCCCGCGCAGCGACGCGGCATCCGCCCTCAGAGCGTGATGCCGTAGCGCGCCGCCGCGAACACCGCCTCGGTGCGGTTGCGCACGCCCAGCGCGCGGAAGGAAGCCGACAGGTGCGCCTTCACCGTGGCCTCCGAGATATCCATCTCGCGCGCGATCACCTTGTTGGACTTGCCCTGGATCGCCAGCCGCAGCGTCTCGATCTGGCGCTGGCTCAGCGTGGTCAGCAGCGGCGCCGATGCACTGACGGTGCCGATGCTGCTGCCGCCAGCGCCAGCGGTCGCCGGCAATGGGGCGGCCGGCAGCGGCAGCGCGACAGCGGCAGGCGCGGGCACGGGCACGGGCGCGGGCACGGAGGCCAGGAAGGCATGCGGCGGCAGGTAGATGCCGCCGGCCAGGATCAGCCGCAGCGCCGCCAGCATCACCGCATGGCTGGAATTCTTCGGGATGAAACCGGCAGCCCCGGCATCGATGGCCTGCAGGATCAGCGCCGGATCATCTTCCGCCGACAGCACCACGATCACCGCCTGCTCCGCGCGCTCGCGCAGGGCCGCCAGCGCCGGCAGGCCCTGCAGCCCGGGCAGATGGAAATCCAGCAGGACGATATCGAAACGCCGTTGCGCGGACAGCAGCAAGGCTTCCTCGCAGCGTGCCGCCGTGGCAAAGGCCAGGTCCTCGGCCAGATCCGCCAGCAGCAGCTTCACGCCCTCACGAAACAGCTCGTGATCATCTACCAGCAGGATATTGAGCATTCCTGCACCCCGTTTTCTTGTTGTTGTTATGTACGGTCGGAAACATAGACCAATGGTCGCGCCGCTGCACCGTCATTCAGCGCTGAGTAGCGGCTCACCCCAGCGGGCAGGCTGCCCGCTGTTACGTGGAACTGATACAACGCGGCCATGACCGCACCCCTTGTCCCCAAGGCCGATGCCGCCGCTCTAGCGGCCTGGCAAGGCGCGCGCTGGCGTGATGGCCAGGCGCAGGGGCATTACGAGAGCTGGTTCCTGCGCGCCAACCATCCATCGCGCGCGCAGGCCTTCTGGCTGCGCTACACGATCTTCGCGCCCGAGGGCCAGCCGCAGGACGCACAGGGCGAACTCTGGGCCATCCACTTCGACGGCGAGGGCGGCCGCATCCGCGCTGCGAAAAGCGAGTTGCCGCTGGCCAATTGCGCCTTCGCCGCGCGAGGCCTGGACCTGCGCATCGGCACGGCATGGATGCAGCCGGGCACCGCGCAGGGCGAGATCGCGCAGCCGCATCGCATCGCCTGGAAGCTGCACTGGCAGGGCGGCGGCGCGCCGCTGCTGTTCCTGCCGCCGCAGTACTACGCCGGCGGCTTTCCCAAGGCCAAGGCGGTGACACCGCGGCCGCTGGTGCGCTTCGGCGGCGAACTCGCCGTTGATGGTGAGCGCCTCGTCATCGACGACTGGCTCGGCAGCGAGAATCACAACTGGGGCCGTCGCCATACCGACCGCTACGCCTGGGGCCAGGTCGCCGGCTTCGACGACGCACCGCAGGCCTTCCTCGAAGCCGCCACCGTGCAACTCAAGCAGGGCCCGCTGTGACTGCCGCGCATGACCATTGCCGTGCTGCGGCTCGGCGAGCACGAGGAGTACGCCTTCAACGACCTGCTGCGCTCGGTGTTCGCGCCCGGGCGCTGGGGCTATTTCCATTGGGACTTCACCGCGGCGAAGGACGGCCTGCGCCTGCAGGGCCGGGTCGAGGCGCGGCGCGAGGACTTCGTCGGCCTGAACTACCGCAACCCGCCAGGCGGCAGGCACCTGTGCCTGAACTCAAAGATCGCCAGTTGCCGGCTGACCCTGCAGCGCCCCGGCCAGCCACCGCTGCAACTGCAGACCCGCAACCGCGCCGCCTTCGAGATCCTCACCGACGATACGGATACCGGCGTGCCGGTGGTGGTGTAGCCCGGCGCCACCGACCCCGGAAATCATGTTCCAATTTATTTAACAAATTGGAACATGATTTCCGCCCGGACGCTGCATCCGGCCCTTCCCGGGCCACACGCCGGACAGCCTGCGAGCCACCGTCCATCGCCGCTTCATTAAGCCCTTGTAAAAGCCCCCGCCGGCGCGGCGCCGGACCGCGAGGATGCATGCACGCCACGACGCATCCCTGCCTCCGGAGCTTCGCCATGTCGCCGCAACCGCCGCCCGTCCTCAGCCCCATCATGCTGTCCCAGCTGCGCCGTGGCGGGCTGTCGCGGCGGCGCCTGCTGGCTATGCTGGGCGGCCTGGCCGGCGGCGCCGTGCTGATCGGCTGCAGTGGCAGCGGCGGCTCCAGTTCCGGCAACAGCGTCAGCGCCGACACCGACGACGATTCGCTGGATACCACCGGCAGCAGCGGCAACGGCGGCTGCACGATCACGCCCAGCGCCACGGAAGGGCCGTTCTTCGTCGACGAGCAGCTCAACCGCAGCGACATCCGCCCCAACACCAGCGGCGTCGCGGAGGCCAATGTCAGCAGCGCCACGCCGCTGCACCTGAGCCTGTCGGTCTACGACGCCAGCAGCAGCGCCTGCACGCCGCTGCCGAACGTGCAGATCGACGTCTGGCACTGCCATGCCGGCGGCCTGTACTCGGACATTTCCAGCGGCCAGTCCAGCAACACCAGCGGCCAGGATTTCCTGCGCGGCTACCAGGTCAGCGACAGCAACGGCCAGGTGCGCTTCACCAGCATCTACCCGGGCTGGTATGCAGGCCGCACCGCGCACATCCACATCAAGGCGCGCATCTACAAGCTGCTGGGCAACAGCACGCTGACCTTCAACACCCAGGGCTTCTTCGACGATGCCATCACCGACCAGGTGATGTCGGCGCCGCCCTACAGCACGCGCGGCGCCCGCAGCACGCGCAACGACAACGACGGCATCTACGGCGGCCGCTCGGCGCTGCTGTTCCAGCTCAGCCAGAACAGCGACGGCAGCTGGAACGGCGCGCTGAGCATCGGCCTGAATGCCTGAGCCCGTTGACGCTGCCGCGCCTGCTCGCCGGCTTCCTGCACGAGCAGGGCTACGCGGTGGAATTCGCGCATGACGGCGAGAGCGGCCTGGCCCGCGCGCTGGCCGGCGGCTGGGACCTGATCCTGCTCGACGGCATGCTGCCCCGGCTCGACGGCTTCGAAGTGCTGCGGCGCCTGCGCCAGCGTGATACGGCCGTGCCGGTGCTGATGCTGACGGCGCGCGCCGGCGAAAGCGACCTGGTCACCGGGCTCGACCACGGCGCCGACGACTATGTCGCCAAGACCGCCTCGCCACGCGAACTGGGCGCGCGTATCCGTGCGCTGCTGCGGCGGCCGGCGGCGGCGAGCACAGCGGCCGCGCCGGCGCCTTCGCCGCTGCTGCAGAGCGGCGAGCTGCGGATCGATCCCGAGGCCCGCCGCGCGCGCCTGCGCGGCCAGGAAGTGGCGCTGACGCCGGTGGAATTCGACCTGCTTGCTGCGCTGGCGCGCCAGCCCGACAAGGTGCTGACGCGGGCGCAGCTGGTGGAGCAGCTGCGCGACCGCCGCTACGAGGCCAGCGACCGCTCGGTGGACGTGCATGTGACCGCGCTGCGCCGCAAGCTCGGCGACGATCCGCGCGAGCCACGCTACATCCGCACCGTGCGCAATGCCGGCTACCTGCTGCAGAAGCTGCCGGTGGCCAGCGACCCATGAGGCTGCGCCTGCCGCTGTACGGCCGCGCCCTGGCGCTGCTGGCCGTCAACGTGTTGCTGCTGCTGGCCCTGCTGCTGGCCGCCACCGGCTGGAACGGCCTGCTCTCCGAATCCACCCGCAACCGCCTGCGCCTGCTCGGCGACGAGATCTGCCTGCGCCTGTCGGCCGCGCCGCCGGCGCAATGGCCCGCGCTGCTGGCCGCCTACGACACCCGCTACGGCCTGCATTTCAGCCTCGGCAGGCCGCAGGGCCCGCGCGGCCTGCCGCCGCGGCCCGGTCCGGATGCAGGCCCGGGGCCCGATGGCCCGCCGCCGCCACTGGGTTTCGATCGCGGCCGCGGTCCGCCCGGTGAGCGGCCGCCGCCTGGCATGGACGACCGCGGGCCGGGGGGTGGCGAACGCCCCGAGGCACGCATCGTCCTGCAGCGCAGCCACTGGCTGCGCGGGCCCTACCGCCTGGTGCTGCCCGGCATGATCGACGGCGCGCAGGGCCGGCATCCGCTGGATATCGTCGCCACCGCCGACAGCCTGCCGGCGCTGCTGCGCTTCCTCGGCCTCGGGCCCTGGCTGGTGCTCGCCTTCGCCGCGCTGGCGCTGTCGGCGCTGCTGTGGGCGCCCTTCGTCATCGGCATGGCGCGCAGCGTGCGGGCGATGCAGGCCGCCACCGGCCGCATCGCCGAGGGCCGCTTCGAGGTGCGCGTGGCCGATGCCGCGCGCGGCGATGAGCTCGGTGCGCTGGCCACCGCCATCAACGAGATGGCGGCGCGACTCGACGACCACGCGCGCAGCCAGCAGCAGTTCCTCGCCGATGTCGCGCACGAGATCACCTCGCCGCTGGCGCGCATCCGCTTCGGGCTGGGCCTGCTGGAATCACAGCTCGACCCGGCCGCCGCCACGCGCCTGCAGGACGTGCAGGAAGACGTGCAGCAGATGGCGGCGCTGCTCGACGAACTGCTGCTGTACTCGCGCGCCGCGCTGGGCCGCGGCGCGGTGGCCGCGACGGCGACGGAAACCCTGGACCTCGACACGCTGGTGCAGCGCGTGCTGGCGCAGGAAGGCAACCCGCCGGTGACGCTGGCGCTGCAGCCCGGCCTGCAGTGGCGCGGCCCGGCACCGCTGTTGCTGCGCGCGCTGGCCAACCTGCTGCGCAATGCGCTGCGCCACGGCGGCGGCACGCCGGTGACGCTGTATGCGCAGCGCGATGGCGCCCTGCTGCGGCTGAGTCTGCGCGACGGCGGCCCCGGCGTGCCGGAAACCCTGCTGCCGCGGCTGGGCGAAGCCTTCTTCCGCCCCGATCCCTCGCGCGAGCGCGGCAGCGGCGGACATGGCCTTGGCCTGGCCATCGTGCGCCGCTGCGCCGAGGCCTGTGGCGGCGAGCTGCGGCTGCGCAACCGCCCCGAAGGCGGCTTCGAGGCCGAATTGGAGTTGCCGGCGCAGGCCGATTCCTAGATCCCGGAAACCCGCGGCGCAATACTCATATTCCAAATAAATTAATAAAATGGAATATGAATGTCGGAATCAATCTGTATAGACCGGGGACATAGGTAACAGCCGTTCGGAGACATGGGTAACACTTTTCTGCTGGCATACAGGCGTCCGCTGGAGGGGAACGCTCATGCCCTGGCCCGAGAAGTCGACCATGTCGTTACGACACGAGTTTGTGCTGTTGGCGCAGCAGGAAGGCGCCAATATCAGTGAGTTATGCCGCCGGACCGGTGTAAGCCGTAAGACGGCCTACAAATGGCTGGACCGGTTTGATCCGGACGATCCGCGAACCCTTCTGGACCGCTCCCGGCGACCGGTGTGTTCGCCCAAGCGGACCGTCCCGGGGGTCGAAAAGCAATTGCTGATGCTGCGCGACCGCCACCCGGCCTGGGGCGCCCGAAAGCTCAAGCGCCGACTGCAGGACTTAGGTGTCGGCGGTCTGCCCAGCGTCAGCACGATCACCGCCATCCTCCATCGACATGGCCGCATCGATCCGAAGGCCAGTGAGGATTGCGCGCACTGGCAACGCTTTGAACGTGCAGCGCCCAATCAACTCTGGCAGATGGATTTCAAGGGTCATTTCGAAATGGCTAACGGCCAGCGTTGCCAGCCGCTGACCGTGCTCGATGATCATTCACGCTTCAACCTTGTCCTGCAGGCCTGCGCAGACCAGCGCGGCCAGACCGTGCAAGCGCGGCTGACGCAGGCCTTCCGGCAGTACGGCTTGCCGGAGTGCATCACCATGGACAACGGGGCGCCTTGGGGTACCGATTCACCCTGTGGCCTGACCCAGTTCACCGCCTGGCTGGTGCGACTGGGCATCGGGATCAGCCATTCGCGACCCTATCACCCACAGACCCAAGGCAAGGACGAGCGCTTCCATCGCACGCTCAACGTGGAATTGCTCAAGCACAACAGCTTTCGTGACTTAGATAACACCCAGATCCGGTTCGATCACTACCGCCAGATCTACAACCTCGAGCGACCGCATGAATCGCTGGACCTGGCCGTCCCGGCTACCCGGTACCGGATCAGCCATCGCCCCTTTCCAGAGGTTCTGCCACCCATCGAATATGCCTCCGGCGACCAGGTCAAACGGGTCCGTCAGGGCGGACACATCCTGATCCAGGGTCGCTATATCCGCATCAGCAATGCCCTGATCGGCCAGCCTGTCGCGCTGCGACCTACGGCCCAGGACGGCGTCTTCAACGTCTACTACTGCCGCTACGCCATAGCCACCATCGACCTAAACCAGACATAGTCTCCAAGCCTCCAGGTGTCACCTATGTCCCCGAACACCTGTTACCCATGTCGCCGGTCCATACACAATCTCCAGGCAAATAGCCGAACAGCTGACGCCGCTGCTCCAGGCTGAGCTCGCGCATGCGGCGGATGTTGTTCTCCGGAATCCGCTCGGTGTCGGGATGGCTGTCGATGGCCGCCTCGACGCTGTCCTCGCGCAGCAGGTGCAGCAGCGGGAAGGGCGAGCGGTTGGTGAGGTTCTCGGCATCGCCGGGTTCCGTGCCCTCGAACTGGTAATGCGGATGGAAGCTGGCCACCTGGTAGATGCCATCGAGTTCCATCTGCTCCAGCATCTCGTCGGCCTGGCCGAGAAAATCGTTGTAGTCGAGGAAGTCGGTGAGCATGTTCGGCACCACGATCAGCGTGGTTTCCAGCTCCGCCACCGGCGTGCTTTCGAGCAGGTCCAGCTCCATGTGCAGGTCGGTGAGCAGGTCCAGCTCGGTCTCGGCGGCACTGACCATCACGCGGACCTGGCCGCCGCGCAGCGGCCGCGCCGCGAAGGGGCAGAGATTGAGGCCGACGACGACCTGTTCCAGCCACTGGCGCACGGCGGCTTCGATGGGATTCATGGCGGCTCTCCGACGGCTTGCGGAACGGGCCGGCAGGGTAAGGCAGCAGCGCCCGGTTTGATAGGCGAAGATGCGCCCCTGCCCTCGCTGGAGCCCTGCCATGCGCACCGACTGGCCCGACCGCCGCCTGCAGGACCTGCTGCGCATCGCCCATCCGATCCTCCAGGCGCCGATGGCCGGCGCGCAGGACGCGGCGCTGGCCATCACCGTCGCGCAGGCCGGCGGCCTCGGCGGGCTGCCCTGCGCCATGCTGTCGCCGGCACAGATCGAGACGCAGGTCGCAGCCTTTCGCGCCGCGGTGCCGGGCGCGCCGCTCAACCTGAATTTCTTCTGCCATCGCCAGCCGGCCGTTGATGCGGCCCGCGAGGCGGCCTGGCGCCAGCAGCTGGCGCCGTACTACGCGGAGCTGGGCGCCGAGCCCGGCGCCGGCGGCGGCCCGGCACGACTGCCCTTCGATGCAGCGCTCTGCGCGCTGGTGGAGCGCCTGCGGCCCGAGGTCCTCAGCTTCCATTTCGGCCTGCCGGATGAAGCGCTGCTGGCGCGGGTGAAGGCCTGTGGCGCAACCGTGCTGTCCTCGGCCACCACGGTGCGCGAGGGCCGCTGGCTCGCTGCACGCGGCTGCGATGCCGTCATCGCGCAGGGCCTGGAAGCTGGTGGCCATCGCGGACATTTTCTGTCCGGCGATCTCGATGTCGGCGGACAGCCGGGCCTGTTCGCGCTGCTGCCGCAGCTGGTCGATGCGGTGCCGAACCTGCCGGTGATCGCGGCCGGCGGCATCGGCGATGCGCGCGGCATTGCGGCGGCCTTCGCGCTGGGTGCGGCCGGCGTGCAGCTGGGCACCGCCTACCTGTTCTGCCCGGAGGCGCGCATCGCGCCGCTGCATCGTGCGGCGCTGGAGACGGCCGGCGATGACAGCAGCGTGCTGACCAACCTGTTCAGCGGCCGGCCCGCACGCAGCCTGCGCAACCGGGTGATCGATGAAGTGGGCGCGATCAATCCGGTCGCGCCGTCCTTTCCGCAGGCCGGCGCGGCATTGGCGCCGTTGCGGGCCCGGGCCGAAGCCGCGGGCGATGCGGGGTTCCAGTCGCTGTGGTCGGGTCAGGCGGCGGCGCTGGCAGCGCGGGATGTGTCGGCGGGGGAGTTGACGCGCAAACTCGCGACGGAAGCCCTCGCCCTGATCGGTCGCTGAAAGCCGTAGCCGACGTAGGATGTGGTGCCAGAAGTAGGCGTCTCCAGGCGAGCGCAGCGAACCGCATCAGGCACTGCGGGAATCCCCGATGCGCTTCATTTCATTCACCGCATCCTACGCTGCTACACCCCGGGCAACCCCGGCGTCGGCACCAGGCCCAGCTTCAGCGTCGCCGCCGGCACGGTTTCCAGGCGGTGCAGCGTGTCGATGATCCACTCGGTTTCCTGCAGCATGCGCTGCTCGTCGAGCTTGGACATCTCGTGGTCGGGGCTGATGGTGACCAGGTAATTCGGGCCGGTGAGATAGCCCAGGCTGGGCACGCCGGCCTGGTGCAGCGGCGCGCCGACGCCGAAGTAGATGGTGCCGATCGGCCGCAGCAGGGCGATGCCGTTCAAGGGGCTGGCCATGTAGCTCTCGGTGGCCACCAGCGCGATCTGCGTGATCGAGTGGAAGCAGCCGCCGAACTCGGGTGCTCCGGTGGGCGCGTAGCCCGCCGCGGCGTCCTGCCACTCGGTGGCGCCGAAATGCTCGATGGTGATGCCGCAGGCGGCCTTGGCGATCAGCTCGGGAAAGCGGTCGACGAAGCCCTGCGTCTGCGGCAGGTCCGGCCCCATGTGGCCGGTGACCATCGCGAATACCAGCGTGCGCGGGCGCTGCGCCTGCGGGATCGCGGCGTAGTGGCGCGCGATGGCCAGGCAGGCGATGCCGCCGTTTTCCTCGAAGGCGTTCTGGCCGTCGGTATGCGTGTTGATGATCATGTTCTCGTCGCTGGCGCCGGGCAGGATGGCGACGAGGCTGTCGGACACCGTGTCCGGATAGAGGTCGGCTTCCAGCACCAGGCGCAGGCGCGTGGTGCCGGCCGCCGCCATCTCGCGCAGGCCGGCGCCGACCACGCGATCCACCAGCAGCGCCGGCAGCGTGTTCAGCGGCGAGAAGAACGGCAGGTACTGGCCGCGCGCGCAGTCCGGCGAGTTGTCGAGGTTGAACACGGCACCGATCGCACCGGCCTGGCGGATCGGATCGAGGAAATTGGAGAACACCAGGCCGCCCAGCCACGCCCGCTTGAAATCGCCGCTGGCCATGCGCACGGCGTCTTCCGGCTTCGCATAGGTGAGGAAGGGCAGGAAGATGCCGGTGAGCGCCGGCGGCACCAGGCCGTTGACCATGACGATGCGGCCGGAGACGCCACCCGGCACCGCGGCCAGCGCGGCCTGCAGCGTCGGCAGCAGCGCCGTGCTGATGGCGCCGGCGAAGGCGGCGACGTCGGCGGGGTTATTGACGTTGACGCTGACGCTCTCGATCGGCAGGTCGATGACCACCAGGTCGCCCTCGATGCCGGCGGCATCGGTATTGCCGGAATAGGGGAAATAGCCGGCGGTAGTGATCGGCGTGGCGGCGCCACCCTCGCCCAGATGCGCCAGCGACCAGTGCCGCGCCTGCCAGCGCGTGAAGCTGTAGGGATCGCGGATCACCTGCGCGCCGACCGCCTGCATTTCGGATTCGAGGTAGTCGATAAAGGCCTGGTGCGCCGGCGAGCCGGTGAGGCGCACGCCCATGTCGCACATGCGCTGCACCTCGGCGCGCAGGCCGGCGGCGGAGAGCGTGGCGCTGCCGCCCTCGCCCGTGCTGCCGGTGACGCTGCCGCCGCTCACCCCGCTGCTGCTGCCGCAACCGCCGAGCAGGGCGGCGCCGGCGGCCATGGCGCCCTGGATGAGAAATTCACGGCGTCCTGCGTCCGAAGGAAACGGTTTGTTCGCCACCACACTCCCCTTGCTTGAGCTGCAGGTCCTTTCCCGTGACCGCGGCTCATACCTTTAAGGTTGTTACCGCCCCATTGCGCCCGCCAAGGGCTAAACCTCACGCCGGTACGATCCCGGACCGAAGCCGTGCACGCGCATGAAGCTGCGGCGGAAAGCGGCGTCCGTCTCATAGCCCAGGCGCTCGGCCACCTGCGCCACCGACAGGCGGCGGTCCCGCAACAGCTTGAGCGCCTGCATCATGCGCCAGCGGCGAAGATACTGGTAAGGCGTGTCTTCCATCACCTCGGCAAAGCGATCGGCGAAGGCGGTGCGCGACAGGCAGGCGATCTCCGCCAGCGAGGCCACCGTCCAGTCATGGCCGGGGTCGGCATGCATGACGTCGAGCACGCGCTTGAGCCGCGGATCGCCGAGGGCAGCAAACAGGCCCCGGCGCGTGCCGGCCGTGGCCAGGTAATGCCGCAGGCTCATCACGAACAGCGCATCGGCCAGCCGGTCCATGACCGCGCGACTGCCGAAGGCCCCGCCGCGCGCCTCGTTGAGCAGCAGTTCGGCCAGGCTCGTGAAGGCCTCGCCCGATTCGCGGCCCGGCGTCACCATCAGGTCCGGCAGGGCCTCCAGCACCGGATGTCCGGTCGCGGATTCGAAGCTCAGCTCACCGCAGAGCATGGTGGTGAAGCTGGCGCCTCCGGCTGCTCCGGGGCCCTGGTCGATGCTGGCCAGGCTATGGGCTGCACCGCGCGGCAGGACGACCAGATCGCCAGCCTCGAGCAGCACAGGCTCCCCGGCGCCGGACAGCTGCAGCCAGCAGCTGCCGCTGCCCAGCAGATGGAACCAGGCCACGCCCGGCGGCGCCTGCGGATCGGCGTCGCGCCAGTGCCCGCAGTAGCGCATGTTGTCGGTGATGCGCGCATGCAGCTGGTAGGCCGCCAGGATCGTGTCCAGTATCGCGTCGTCGGAACGGTCCGCCATGGCTCTCCCAGCCGCCCGCCGGTGGCGGCGGGCGGCGACAAGCTAGCACGATGCCGCAGGCGGGAATTCCAGCCGACGGCGCCGCGCGACCCGGTGATCGACGATGGGCGAACTCAGTAGCGCGTTGTCAGTTCGGTGAGCCAGTCGGGCGACAGCGCAACCAGGGCATGCTCGAGGCGCCGGTCCAGGCCCGTGAGGATGTTGAGCCCGATCAGCAGCAGCAGGACGCCCAGCACTTTCTTGCCGCCCTGGGAGGCCTGCATCAGCCGGCCGCGCAGCGCCTGCAGGCTCTCGCGCGACACCATCCCCAGGATCACCAGCGGCGTCGCCGCGCCGAGGCCGAAGGCCAGCATCACGATGCCGGCCTGTACCAGGTTCTCGCCCGACGAGGCCAGCGTGGCCGCCGCACCCAGGGTCGGCCCGACGCAGGGTGTCCATACCAGCCCGAGCACCAGGCCAATGGCGAACTGGCCGCCCAGGCCGTCGCCGGCCATGCCGGCCGACAGCGCGCTGCCGCGGCCCACCAGCAGGCTGGCCGCCAACGCGAAGCGGTCGTAGAGCGGCGGCACCAGCAGCAGGACCCCGAAGGCCAGCATCAGCAGGGCCGAGAAACTGCGCAGCACGGCGCCATCCAGGCCCAGCGCCAGGCCCAGGGTGGCCAGGAACAGGCCGGTCGCCGTGAATGACAGCGTCAGGCCCAGTCCCAGGGCCACGCCGCCCCAGCGATGCGCATTGACTGCGGAGGCCAGCACGATCGGGATCAGCGGCAGCACGCAGGGCGACAGCGTGGACAGCACGCCGGACAGATAGCCCAGACCCAGATGCGCGAGGTTCATCGGGCACCGGCGCGCAATTCGGCGATGGGCCTTTCCAGCACATTGGGATCCTAAGCTTAGAATTCCACGTGGACAAGTTGTCGC
>JADMIO012779067.1_pt1 | contig 58371 bp, 48 predicted proteins | sample 8958161 | NCBI WGS metagenome assembly JADMIO01 (sample SAMN16585339, study PRJNA669376) | soil metagenome | isolation source: Crop rotation soil | place: USA: Cullars Rotation, Alabama | collected 2011
GCGACAACTTGTCCACGTGGAATTCTAAGCTTAGGATCCCAATGTGCTGGAAAGCGGCTGACCCCTGCAGATCATCACGTCATCGACAAGAACAGCAAGTTCCCGGCTTGGTTCTTCGTGTGCGTGTTCGCGGCGGCAGCTTCAGTCATTGTCATCAATCACTTTCTGTACGACATCCGGCCCGGCAATTCGGAGGAGGAATGCACGGGCAGAAACCCGACGAAGAGCCAACAACAGTTCTGTGACTGCATCTACAAGCAGGGCAATCCACTGCACGCCTGCCTGTCTGACTATCAGAAGGCAAAGGCGACCGACGCACGCTAGGGCTCCGGGACTACCTTTCGCGGATCCTTGTCCTCGCGCAGGCCGATGAACGTGCTCTGGCGCAGAAGCGCATCAGCCGTCCACTCGACGAACTCAAACTGCCCGACCAAGACGGGGCGCAGCCATCGGCAGCCCTTCTCGGAGCCATTGTCCAAATGAGTCTACCGAACACATCTGCCACGGCGGCCGGATCAAGAGCAGGAGGCTCTATGATCTACGATGAACTCCATCATTTGTTCGACCTGCGCACATAGTCGTAACAACATCCTAGTTATGGAAATCCGACCCTTGGCAATCCGTATACGGCTATGGTGAACTCTTCGGCGGAAAACGGCGGCTGGAACAGCGCTAGCGGCACTGGCGCAGATAATTTTATGGCGTGATCGAATTCGAGACGTCTCCAGTCCCGGAACCAGCCAGCTACATTCTGCTCATTTCGAGTCTAGGCGGGTTGCTGATTGTCCGCGGCCGATTTTCACCGCGCGCGTAAAGAAAATCGCGACTGTTTGTAACGCTCTAGCGACCGACCCGCTCATTTAGGTCCGCGCGGGCCGCGTCCACAGGGCGGAATGCTCAGGAGAAATTTTTGGATTCGACAGAGCGGAAAATTGCATCTACGTTATCGACTACAGAAGCCATTTTGAGCAGTGCCTAGGCTGGCTCCCAACTTCTTTAGAATCAATGGTCGGGGCGGGGCGATTCGAACGCCCGACCCCCTGCGCCCAAGGCAGGTGCGCTACCAGGCTGCGCTACGCCCCGACATGTGTGACTCTCTTCATTCTAAACTACTTCTGCTGTGGACATCCACTCCGTAACCCGATTTCAGCCCGAAACCGTATCAAAACCGTATCAAAACCCGGGTCACTGCACCTGAACCGTATCACAACCTTTGCCCTCGTTGGCCTGCCGGTTGATCTTTACCAAGGCTTCTCTTTTCATTTGCAATTTCATCTGCGAGTATTTCTTGAAAACCTTGGCGTCCCCCTGGCGAAGCATCTGGGTTACCCACTCGTCGGCAACACCGCCGGCACTGAGCCGGGTGGCGTACGTGGAGCGGAGATCGTAGATGCGAAAGTAGGGGATCTTGGCACGTCTCAGGGTCTGTTCCCAAGCGGTCTTCAAGGTCCGCTGGTGCCCTGTTGGATTTAAGTCGCTGGGAAACAGATATGGTCCTGGTCCCGCCACGCGCATCTGGTCCCGAAAAGCCTCTGCCGCCAGCGGCGTCAGCGGAACTTCCGCCACCCCGTTCGGCGTCTTGGAATCCGGAATCCAGATGAACGCATTTTCCAGGTCTACCTGGTCCTTTTTCATCGGCATGAGTTCCTTGTACACTCGCAATCCGGTCTCAGTAATGATGCGGACCACGTTGCGCACATGCTCCTGAGCATGGAATTCGATCATCTGCTGTTCCGACCACGTCACGTAATGGGGCCGGAACAACCCACGAATCTTCACCGGGAACTCAACGCCGGCGCAGGGATTGGCAGGCAACAGTTTTTTCCGCACGGCTACATTCAGGCACCGCCTCAAAACGCGGAACTCCTGGTGCACCGTCGTTGCCTTCAAAATGCCGAACTCTCGATAGCCGGTACCGGTCTTCATGCGCACCCGCTTCTTGAGCCGATCCCTGAGGTAGTCTTCAATGTCGTCGGCAGTCACGTCCACGAGCCGCCACGAGCCGAATGTCGATTCAAGATGCTTCATCGCTCGTTGATTCGCCTCATGGGTCTTCGCTGCCCGGATCGGGGGCCTGGAGTAGTTCTCCATGAAAACAGCCGTCCAATCCCGAAAGACAAGTTGTTCGCCCCGTCGCACGACCTCCAGCGTGCGATTGTCGCGGGCCTGGAGACGTTCGCGCAAACGACGCTGCGCTTCATCCCAGTCATCAGTGCCAGTGGATTCCATGCGTCTACAACCGGTCTTATCCCGGTAACGCATCCACCAGATGTTGCCGTCGTTGCGTTTATAAACAACACCGTCATGCCTGCTAGGCCTTGCCATTTTCCACCTCTTGTTTGAACTGCGCGCGGAAGGGCTCCAAATCCGATTTCAGGAACCGGATGTTGCGACCCATCACGCGGAGGTGGGGAATCTGCTTTCGCTCAACCCAAAGATACACCGTTTGGACGCTCACGCCAAGGTAGCGAGCAGCGTCCTTCACTGTTAGCGGTAGTTCAATAGAGAAATTCGGTGGCACGACGTTACTTTCACTGAAGTGTTCCATTTGCACCCTCAAGCACCCGCCTTCTTGCCGTTCTTCGACCGCGTTTTGGACTCTGTCCCACTCGCGACAGTGGTTCGAGTCCAGATGGGGATAGGCGCCTTTCCGCGTGGGCTTTCTTGCTCGTCGTGCGCTTCCGAATTCACGATAATCGGAGGCGAGGCCTCCAAGAGTAGTTTTTCCTCCAGCGACGCGACCTCAGCGGTGGCACTTTCAAGGCTCTTATAGCAACCCGCCGCCTCGAAGCAGCGGAAACGGAACTCATCGCATTGATCCTCACTGACGGGCAGTTCTCGAAGCGTCGCGACCTTGATGAGTTGAACCCGTTGGTCCGGGAGGAGTACTGCCGCATGTTGGTTCGGTTGCCGTTTTAACTGTGCCTTCTTGGTGTAAAGTTGTTCCTCCAGGGAGCGGAACGTCCGAGATGTCAGTTCGCTGTATTCGTGGAATTCGTAAAAGGGAACCGTGGTTTCGGTGACGCTTGAGGAGCGAGAGCTTTGGTGACTTTCGCTGACTCCTCGTGTTCTGCCGGAGGTCTGGCCGATTTGCGACGGCGTCAGCGACGTCCAATAGTTTGACCCTGGTATCCATGACCGACTGGATGCCAAGGAGGTGTGGCTGACCCTGCCATAGGAATCACCTTCGCTTTGTGAACGCGAATCCGCGCGGACAATACGAGAGCTCTCCACGGGCGCGAAGCCGCGATGCCAAATCTCATCCTTGACCAAATCTGGGTCAAACTCGCCCGTGAATAGTTCCTTAGCGACCAAGTCAACGTCTTCATCGTTGAGGCCGCCGAAGACAATTTTTGTGCGGGCATTGGTGAGCGTCGAATAGTAGACTTCGGGGTCTTGCGCTTTGAGCTGTTGAAGGTGTTGATGCGCTAAAGTTAAATGTAATCCGAACTTGCGTCCACCATCAAGAACTTCGCAGGCATCCTTGGTAACAAAATGGCTAAATTCGTCGATAAATGCAAAGAACGGAGTTCGCGCTCCGGCTGGACGCGCAAACGCGGCCGTCAGTAACTCATTAATGATCAGCGTGCCTAACAGATGCTGGTCGTCTTCGGAAATAGAGTTTTGTCGAGCGAGGTTGATCAGTAGAATCTTTCTGCCATTTACAACGTTCCCGAAGTCGATCGTCTGAGTGTATTGTCCTAAGATAGGGCGAATAATCTCATGCTCAACGAATGGCTTGACGCGGTTTAGCGTGGACTCAATCCTTTCCTCACGCTTGTCGATTTTGATACTTTCAAGCCAACTCCATTCGTCCCGAATCCGAGTGTTTTCGATTCGTGCGCAAATTGCCGCACGGACGGCACTGGCTCCCGGACTGACTAAGTGCTGAGCTTGAATAAACGTCACGTCTGCGGAGATCAATGCGTACGCAACATTGAACAACCACCGGGCGAGACGTGGTGTTTCTTGAAAGGAGCCTTGTCCCCAGCACTTGCGAATCGCTTCCATCAAGGCCACGACTTGGTAAGTCATGACGCGCGCATTGCGGGCGATGGGATTGAATCCAATGATCTGTCGCCTCTCGGCAACATCGAAAGGAATGACCCGCTGGTGTAGCTGCAGCTCTGGTTTTCTAGCAGCAAGCCAAGCGCAGAATCGCAGAATGCGATGGTACAGGTCACCATGAGGGTCGAGAAGCGCCACACCGTGGCCCTGGAGAATGAGACTCTTGATCGCCGCTTCCAGAAAATAACTTTTCCCCACCCCTGTTGAGCCGAGGACATGCATATGCGTTCGGAGAATCTCCGGCGTCAGAAATACTGGCGCTAATGATGCGAGGTCGGAGCCGATCATCAGGCCGGCAACGGGCGTGGCTCTGGCAATTGCGAGTTTTCTATCCCAATAGGCAGGCGGGCTTTCAGCTTGTTGCCAAGCCCGTGACGAGGAATTCGAATCCCAGCGCGGTCGCATCTTCTAGCTCTCCTCGAAGACGCGCACGTCTGACAGCAGCCCGGCGCGTTTCTCTTGGTAGAGGCCATCGACAAATCGAAGGTCTTCGCTTTGCTCCTCAGGGCTGAGCGAGCGATCACCTAAAATGGCGTCCCTTTGCTGCCTTCGCCAATGCTGGAGTTCAATCAATGTCTGCAACCCGCGCATGGATTCGCGCAGTTCCCATTTGCAGTCGAGTTGGCGACGGGCATCGGCTTCGTTTAGCTGACGCTCGTTCTCAGAGATCAACGTGCCACCTTCGACGAACCGCTCCAAATGCTGTCGTTGGTAGGCAGCCTTTTCTCGGCGCAAGTCGCTCTCCTCAATGTCGGCATGGAGCTTGGCCAGACTTGCACCCTTCTCTGCCTCCTTGACTTCGTGCTCGCGGGACAGCTGGAGGTATTCGCTCTTGCGACGTTCCATTTCGGTGCGGGCCGAAATCAGGCGCGCACCGGTCTCATAAAACTGAATCCAATGCTCCAGCACAGCCCGCTCGCTGGCTTTCTGGAAACGAATTCGTGCTCGTTCGACGTAGCGGGCGAAGAGGCTCGGTGCGTGAGCAACGCTTTGAAGATCGTGACGTAGCCGGCCTTCATGGAAGGCGTCAAAGGTGCCGAGACCCTGCTCTCGGCCAGGGGCCCTAAGGACTTCAAGCTTGCGGTCCGGCCTCATTGCGCAGCTCCAAATCCTGCATATCCCCGCGCAGGCGCGTAACGGACAATGGCAAGCTTTTCGGAAACCGATAGTTGAGGCCGTTCAGGTTCCTCGATGGCAAGTTGGTAATTGCGATCCGAGAGCTCGTCAGCGCGCGCGATATTCTCCCTCATTTCGGCCCGTACCAAGTGGTGGTAATCAACATGCGGCGTCAACACCTTGATCATCGCGGGGGTCATCTCGATCAGGATTAGAGTCAGCCGGATCATCCAGGAAAGCCAGTAGAGGACATCCGAGCTATGAATGACACGGTGTAGGGCCTCATACTGAGTGACGAAGTCACGCACCTCGCCGATTTCCTCGCGCTGAAATCGTGACTCCAACGCCTTCAACTCATTTGTCTTGCCGTTCTCCAGCCTTTCCAAATCGTGATGGACCTCTTGAATTCGCTGCCTCGCCGTAGTCTGCTGGTTCCGTGCATTTCGAAATGTGGCGCTGCCGCCGCCTCTAGAACCGTGGCGTACTAATTCATCGTTCATAATCGAGGCCCACTGGGCCTCCTGTTTTCGCAGATTGTTTAGGTCGGCCGCCAGATCCGCGACGCGCTTGTCGAATTGAGATTCTCCGACCCGTAAGGCTTCAAGTCTCGGTGCATTTTCTTCGATGTACTGCCGGCGCAACTCCTTGTCGATTCGCCCCCGCAGAATCCAGAGCTCTATTGGAATTGCCACAAGCGCACCGAGGCAGAGCGCGAGAAGCGGACGGACGATGGCGTTGGACTTCTCTAGTCCGCCGACAATCTCTCGGTCGAGAAACAGGCAGAACAAAGCCCATGCGACAGCAATCGATCGTGCCCAAACGGGTGGCGCGTGTAGGCTGGAAATTGTGTAGTAGGCTCCCGCAAACGCCAGCATTGCTGTTGCGAAGACAAAGAATCCCTGGGCCGCTTGCGTGGCAATCGCCCAGCGGCTACAAAGGGCGACGAGCCGCGGGTCCGTTTTTGAGGCCCAGAGGCAGATCAAAGTGATAGGGTTTCGAATCGGCGTTGGAATTGGCGCCGGACGACAGTTTTGCGTTTGAAATTGAAAGATGGAACTCATCTCGTTCTCCTTATCAGCGTTCGGTTTATGCAGGAACGGCTTTTGACAAGAGCCGGTCCTTCAGGCAAAATTACCGGGCCTGCCAAGGACAACAGAGGGGTAGCTCTTAAGGCGGGAAAGGACAAACGCAGCGAGTCGATTTCAGTGATAGATTTCCACCGCAGCCTGCTCATTTTGGCAAGTAGGCCCCGGTGGGGGTCAATCCTGGGGATCGGGACTCTGCGTATCCGTTCCTCACCGCGGAAGGGCCAACCTCTGCGGTCTGAGGGGATACCCCCAAGAGTGCCTCGAACGGAGGAAACGGAGGGAAATCAAATATGGACCGGAAAGCACGATGAACGTGCACGGACCGACGCCAACCCAACTAGATCCGGGTTGGCGTTTTCATTGCGCCCCGTTGAGGTGCAAGAATATTCTGCCTGCATCCTGTAAACCCAAGCCAGTCACTTGTCGATGAATCGGGCCGACCATTTCGGCAAGCGTGCCGTGCCTCGGTGAGGAATGGGTGAAATGTGTGTGAATGCCCCGTCTCGATCTCTCCACTTTTCCATTAGAGAAATAGGCGGGTGAAAACGCCGTGAAGTTTTACGGTAACATGCAGAAAACACAGAGGAACCGGATGCCTGACGAACTTTATAGATTCGGCCCATATTTATTAAACGTGACCGCGCGCGAACTCGAACAGGGAGAACGCCCGGTTGAAATAAAAGGCAAGCCCCTGAACATCCTCATCTACTTGGTAAAGAATCCGGGAATCGCGCATGCGCGACAGACCTTGATCGACAACGTCTGGGGTGTGAATGTTACGGATGGCGCTCTGACAAAGCAGCTTACCATCCTCCGAGCCATCCTCAATGACGATATCGATCAACCGAACTTCATCAAGACCGGAGATGGGTTCGTAAAGTTCATTGCCGGTGTTGAACGCCTGCCTGAGGCATCGGAGTTGCCGACGGAGCCGAAACCCGCGCCGGAATCGGCCACGTTCGCGGAATCGTTGCTAACCCCGGGTGCTGACAGCCCAGAACGCCCTGGCCAGAGGCCACTTGCGCTCATTTCCGATGAGTGTCTCGACCTGGAAAGGCTTCTGAAGGAGAATTGGGGCGGAACAGTTCGCCTCAAGGCTCGCGAGTATCGGGTAGATCGTTCATTGGAGGTTGCCGGGCCTATCACAATTATCGGCGCTGGCCAGAACCAGACCCGGATAATAGTCCACAGTTCATGTGACCCCACAGCGGTATCACTCCCGCGCATTCGTGATAAACAGCCTACCGAGTTCCGACTGGGCCCTAACGGCCCAATCGTAATGAGAGATCTGAGCGTGACCACGTCCGAGAACGGCATAGGCCAGATGTACATCCTTTCCAACGATTTCCTCCTTGAACGCTGTGGGTTCTCCCTAATGAGGGTCGCGGTGGGAGGAGTTGCGCAGGGTGAATTGAGGGGTTGTGACATTGGACCACGGATGGCTGGAATCGCCGATGCAGGACTTCACGCTTCAGATAGAGCGAAGGTCGTGGTAAATGGCTGCACGATTATCAAGGCAGACCGCGGAATCGATTGCAGCGAAGACTCCGCAGTGACCATTCAGGGCACAACCATTCGCGAGAATTACTGTGGTATTCAGGTGACTGGTCGTGCGTCTTTGAAAATGTCTGCTTCGAAGTGTCTTGAGAACGGCACTGGCCTCGCGGCGCGGGATGACTCGTGCGGCAGCGTGCGCGACAGCAGTTTTGTGGCGAATAGCTCGCATGGCGTCGTCGTGACGGGGCGGGCGTCACTCGAATTGGAGTTCAATAAATTTGAACTAAATCGGACAGGCGTCGGCTACTCGGACAGTGCTCGCGGCGTCGCTCGACAAAACGAATTTCGGCGAAATCAATCTGCGGGCATTCATGGATACGGCCAGCCCGGACCAACGATTGAAGACAATATTTTCATCGAGAATCAGGGTGACGGGATCGTATTCGATCGATATGACGGTTCCCTTGCCCTCATCCACAACACCTGCCGTCTGAATGCTGGCGACGGGATTCGTGTCGCTAGGCTAGACAAGCCGTCCAATCGGGTAGTAGAAATTCGCAATAACATCTGCCAGGGTAATCGCTCCTACGGACTCGAAGTCGAAGGACCAGATCTACCGCCCATCCTGTTCGAGAACAATCAGTGCACCGGAAACAGAATGGGAGACTTTCGGGGAGTTCCCTTGTCGAAACGTTTGAAGACGATAAGCGTCCGCTCAATACGCCTTCGACATCTCGTTGCCGTTCTTGTTGTGTCGGCGGTTTTCGCTGGGCTTCGGTATGGAGGCCCTCCCGCATATCATTTCATTTGGGGTCCTCAAGAGGTACCAAAGAGCAACGTCGTTTCCCCGATGATGTTCCAATCCACGGGGATCAATATCACCGTTCCCGGATTCGATGGAGAAGTTCAAATGAGCCCTTCAAAGCTCGAGGTGGCCGACAACCTCACGAAGGTAACAGTGGTATTTCGGTACCGCAACGTTCCCGTCGCGACCTCTCCGCCGACGAGTTTAGTTCCTCCTTGTTGGTCCGCAGGTACGCTTTGGGACGGCGCCGGTTCCCGATACGAGGGAATATCGGCGACTTGCTGGGGCGGGTTCACCAAGGAAACTGGCGCTTCATTGCCGTCTTACGTAGAGGATCAGCGGGAATTAACGTTTCCTAAACTCCGGACGTTTGAACCCGAAGTGAATCATCACTTTCGTTTAGAGTATGCAAATTCAAAACTAGAATTCGAGGTCCGTTGGTTCGGCAAATTGCCGACGGAGAAAACGAAGTAGCTCTCCTCGGTCCGCCAGTTTGGTCGGTTCTGGATGCATTTTGGGTTGACGGTGTATGGACGGCTTTTGATCCGTCGGTGATCGGCCTCACGCAGTGGGAAGAATAGATAACCCCAGGGTCATCCTACGCCTGCTCTTCAGGTCTGAGGGCAGGCAACCGTCTAGCAGGGGCACTCTCCCGGGTCTTGAATTCCGTTACGCTTGAATTTGGTGACTGGATAGGCTGCTTGAAGAAGACGAACGCAATCAAGGTGGGGCGGAATGATCCGTGTCCGTGCAGAAGCGGTAAGAAATACAAGAAGTGCCATGGCACGATGTCGCAGACAGGTCCGCCGCCGGAGATTTGGGAAAAGGCTGACACGTATTTCGCGGAACATCGTCGCCGAGAACAGGAACGCGTCTCCAAGTTTGGAGATATAAGGCCCGTAATCTCTGCGGAGAATTGGGGCAAGCGTTTTGTCGCGGTTCGAAACCGCCTCCATTGGGGAAACTGGAAGGTCTTTGCGGACTTTCTAGATCCATTCGTTGGAAACACTTTCGGGACGGAGTGGTCTCAAGGACAACTTCGACTTCCAGAGGATGAACGACACCCATTAATGGAATGGCGCAAGAGATCTTGGAATCACATGAATCGCCAAGAACCTCAGGCCGATGGCATTTACGCAACTACGGCGACCGGGTTCATGGCCGCGTACTACGGATTTGCGTATGACCTCTATGTGGTCGCTGACAACAACACGTTGGATGAAGACCTGCTTGCCCGGCTGAAGCATCCACAAAATTTCCAAGGCGCTCGACACGAGCTATTCGCGGAGGCGACATGCCTTCGCGCAGGATTCACCGTTATGCACGAGGATGAGACTGATCGCAGCAGGCAGCACGTTGAGTTTATTGCCACTCATAAGAAGACAGGACAGCAGATTGCCGTCGAGGCCAAGAGCAAACATAGGCCTGGCGTCCTCGGTCGCGAAGGCCGGCCGGAACCGCCCGACAAAGCCAATCTGCGTTTTGGATCATTGATAAACAATGCCGCCCGCAAGCAGACTGGATTCCCGCTCGTCATCTTTTTAGACACCAATCTTCCGCCGGCGAACGCAAGCCGGCTTTATGACCCCCAATCGATAGAGCCCTTTCGTGCCTCTCCCAGAATGGAAAAGATCCTTGATCTCGCCAGACGACAAAATGGCGGATCCAACGATCCCTACAATCTTCTTGTATTCACCAACCATCCGCACCACTACGCCCGAGAGGATGAGGCAGATCCGAAGCGCCACTTCCTAACGATCCTCTCGCAGCAGCCTGCCATTCAGATCGAGAACGCTGATGTCTTGTGGGATGTGCACAGAGCGGCGACGCTCTACGGCAATATCCCCAAAGACTTTCCGCAGCAGCAGAACCAGCAATAAGCTTTCAAAACGTGAAATCCTTTAAGTACTCCAGAACCCCATAAGCGCAGCATGGCCCGCACGAGCGTCGCATCACGGTCAACAATCCCACCGGACGGAGACTCTGCATGCCGAACATCCATCTCTCGACGCGATGCTTCGAGACCGGCACGTGCTGCACTATGGGGCACGATTCTGCCGTCCAGGGCGACGGTCCTAGACTATTGAGATTAGAAGATCTGGAGAGAGAATCCGCCATGCCGCGACGACCGGTGACCATTCCAACGAACGTTTGTCCAATCAAATCGCTAAATCATGTGACGCGCTCTCGGAAGTCGTGCGCCGGCGCTTATCGTAGATCTGGGTCGTGGTGACGTGCCGGTGGCCGAGCAAGTCCTGGACCTTGCGGATGTCCACGCTGGCATCGAGCAGTAGTGTCGCGGTCGTGGCCCGCAGCGAGTGGGGCGTATAGACGTTCAGCCGGGCGATCGCGCCCTCGGTCGTGGTTCGCTCCTTGACGGCGCCGGGGAGCTGCTGCAGGTAGCCTTCGACCAAGCGGTACATGGTAGCCGGGTCCATGGCCTGGTTCCCGAGCTTCTGGCTCCGGGGATTGAGCCGCGGCCGGAAGAGGGGACCGCTTTTCAGTTTCGCCTTCTCGATGTACTCGGCGATCGCCTGGGCCGCGTTGAAGTGCAGCCCGATCGTGCGGCGCTTGTCACCCTTTTCATGCAGACGGATGGTGGCCTCGTCGCCGTCCTGGTGAAAATCCGAGACCTTCAGCCGGCAGGCGGTGGAAAGCCGGGCGCCGGAGTAGAGGAAGAATTTCAAAACCGCGCGATCGCGGTAATCGAGCAGGCCGTCGCCGGCCGGCAGTCCCATGAGCTGCCGGGCACGGGTGGCAGACAATGCCCGCGTCTCATCCCGAGCGTCGGTCGACTCGCGGGAAATGAATTGCGCATGTGCCGGATTCGGAACAGTGATGGGTAGCCGGAGCTCGGCCGCGGCGGCGGCCAGGTATTTATACAAACTCGAAAGCGAAGAGATGCGCCGGTTGAGGGTCTTGGGTGCGGCGCCCTGCGCGATGAGCTGATCGCGGAAGGCGAGCACGTCGGTGATCGAGACCGTGAGCAACGTAGTGGCCTGGCTCGGCCAGGCTATCGCCTGGAACTTGACGAACGCCATCACATCCTCGCGGTAAGCGCGCTGCGTGTGCGGGGACTGCCGGCGGGAAACCCACGATTCAAACATACTGGCTAGGGAAGAAAAGAACTGCTCCACGCGCAGACGGACGGCGGGAGTTTGTGCGCCGGCCAGGATCGGCGGGAGCGAGGGCAGATCTTTTTTCGGAGCCAGTTGCGTGGTCATAGGGGTGTGGAGGAAGCATAGCAGGAGATGCTATGTTGTGCAAGATAACAGATTTTATCTTGCATAGTGAGACGAGAGAAAAAACCCTACGCGTCTTGCCTAAGGGCGCTGAAAATCAACTTCTAGTTGGGCCCAGGATTCCAACAAGGTGAAACACGCCCACACAAGCAACCCTGGTTGAACATCCTCGGTTTCGCGATGCTGCCCAAAGTCACCGATGCTCCATAGAGCGTTGAGCAGGAGATAAGTTGTTCTGCGGATGCCGATTTCTGCAGGTCGATGGGGGCCGGTCAACTGCTCCAGTAGTTTGCACTGAATACCTCCTTGTGGCACGGTCCCTGCAAAATCCGCAACTCCTCTTACGTTTCTCTGCATCAACTCCCTCCAATGTTCTGTCCAGGGCAAAGGAATCCTGTCGTTCGGCAGAACTCGTCGCCAAACTAATGAGAACAACTGGCGGACAGCTTCGCGGAACAGCGCCATAGCGGTATTTGGATCGTCAAAGGAATCGAGAATCTTCTCGGTCACCCGAAGTAGATGCTCGTCTATCGGCGTCCTGCCAGCAAGACGATACTGAAGGAGTACACGCACATTCTGATCGAACCGATCCGTCGTCCCAAAGAGACTGGCCATGAGCTCCGACTGCTCGCCTAATTCCCCTTCCGCAAGCCTCTCTATCGTTCGAGACTGAAACTTAACCCGAGATCCAGCGCGTGTCAGATACCCCCGCTGAATCAAGGGCCTGACATGACGGGCCGACCGGCCTGTGAACTCGTTGGCTCGGCCAGACGCTACGCTGGTCAAAATTTCCTTTTGTTCGGGTGTACAGTCGTCCCAGAGGTCCTGGAGGAATCCGGCTGAGTCATTCACCAACTCGGCACCCTCTTCGTTAACAATCTCAGGTGTTAGAGAATCCCCCGTGTTCAACCTAACCCACAACCTCTGGCCAAGCATACTCACCAAAAGGGGAAACCCTCCCGACCAATTGAAGAGCTCGGTACCCACGCCGCGAATCACGGTGATTCCTGCATCCCGAAATGGCGCTATGAATTCTTCCGTCTCTTGATCGCTCAATGCCTGAAGAACGACCGGATCGGGAAACAAATTATGGAACGGCGAGTCTGCGGTTTCAAGAGAAGCGCATAGGTCGCGCAAGGGCTTTCGGCTGGTAATTACAAATCGTATGCTCTTGGTACACTTGACAGCCAGAGAGCGCAGGTTCTCCAGCAGCGCAGCCGAGAGCGCCGTGCCAATTGGTAGTGAATCGAAACCATCCATGCACACCGCAAGACATTTCCCGGAGTTGTGAAGCCATTCGAAAACAGTCTGAAGTGCCTCAAGTGAAGACCAACCGACCGTCTGCAGGTCGTTGACAAGCCCTTCATCAATTCCTCTCAGCGGTTCTACGAGACGGTTGCGAAACTCATCCAGGAAGTCTCCATCATTTGTGAATCGTCTTTCCTTGAGATTCCACATTAGGCGTCCGGCGAAGTGGCCGCCTTCCGAATCGATATTCGTGACGAGGCGGTGCATGAAAACCGTCTTGCCCCCATGCCGAGGTCCGATGATCGAGACTTGGTTGTGGACCAGGTCATTTCGAACGCGGAGCAGCGTCGCCGTTCTTCCTCGGCAATCCGCTATTTCAATTCCATGAACACGAAACGGAGTTCCTTCCATGTGTGCATTCCTTGTCTTTACTCCAGCCGTGCAGCTGCGAGATGAGTGTCGGGGTCCTCATTCGCGTGAAGCCACAATGAGAAGAGCGGAACATTGAGTCCGTACGCTACTCCAAAGACAGTCTCCTCGATTGCGAGCACTTCCAACTCCCTAAGCTCCTCAAGATCCTGTTTTAGGGCCATCCGCGTATAGACCAGGCCCGCATCTTCCAGTTTTGTGAACAAGAGCTCGAAGGTAACGCGGTCGGGCCCATTGGCGCATTGGTCAACCAGAAAGACTAAATATCTTTGGCGTGCGGACCGTATGTAGGTTCTGAATACGTCTCGGAAATAAATGCTGGATTCGGCAAATCGCTGGGCCGCTTCCTCCACCACTTCCGGCGCTACGGCACGATCACCACGTTCATTGATCAGCGTAAATACCTGATGGCAGAGAGACTGGATCAAATAAGGCTGGCGTGCGGCCAATTCGCAGATTCGATCCACTGCAAGTGGCGAAAAAACAAGACGGCCGGTGGCAGGCTCAGTGACAAGTTGCCGTGCGGAGCGCATGTCGAGCGGACCGACCGGTTCAACCACGCCAAGCCCAAACAGGATACCCCAGTATTCCTCTTGCAGCTTCTTAATGCGAGGTGAGCCGGACAGGATTGTTGCGATCCCTCTCTGATGCTGAAAGAGGGCGCGAAAGTTGTCGAGAACCTGCGGGTTCAATGTCCGCGCCTCGATGCCATCCTGAAGCTTCTCGAATTCGTCCATCATCAGTAGTAGCCGGACAGGGCGGAGTTCTAATAAGAGCCTAGAGAGCAGGGTGCGAAATGAGTCAAACGGCCCTGTTCCAGAAGGGTCCGCACCCGAAAAGAGAAGTGGGGCAGCGGTGGCCGCGACAGCCTCAATGCGACTCGCTTCTGCGGTCGGAACGAACTGAAGCACCGCATCAACGACATTTCTCGACAGCATCCGAAATAGCGCATGAGCGGTAAAGCTGTTGTCGGCAGCCCCTGAATCGGTGCTCTGGAAATCTGAAAATACCGGAAGCCAACCAGGTAAAGCTGCCGGGGACAATAGCTTCTTCAAGATCGAAGTTTTGCCGGCGCGCCGATTTCCACGCAAAATCAACACGGCCGGATCTTCGCCAGCGGGCAAGGAGTCGCGGAGACGCTTGATGATTCCGTCGCGGCCATAGAGGCGGTCCTCGGATTCGATCGGCGTACCCACTTTGTACGGATTCCCCTTTGGCGGGGTATCGTCTGGAGGTGCACCAGCGTCGCAAGCTTCGATTGTCAAACTGGTAGCGTCATCCCAATCTTCGCCGTTCAGGAGTTGTCCGATCGACCGCACAGTAATAAAGACCGGCCCCACGGGTTGGGGGGGAAGCAATATGACCCAAGATGCGCTCGACCCACCTGATAACAGCGCCAACTCATGGAACAACTGCGGTTCATCGATGTGAAGCCGAAGCTTGCGAATGGGGGCGATCCCAGTATTGGTAAGATCCAGTTCAATCTCGGTCCAGCGATCTGCGGATATGAACGAGGTGCCACTTGCAACTGCGATGCCGACTGTCCGCGTGATGCGCGTGCATTCCGTGTCTGCTGCGTCAAGCAGAACCTCACAAAGAGCGGTGAATTTCTCGGCCGCCCGAGAGGACAAGGCATCTGCTTTGCTTTCGAAATGGAGCCGGTCTTTCGCTCCCATCAACTCGTGCGTCGCCAATTTGTGCCACGCTTGTAAGGCACCATAGCGATCCATGCTGGGAGGCATCTCCATGGCATCGAGCAGATCCAGAGCGTCATTAGCCCACGTGACCAGAGATTGGTGAAACGAGTCTCGCGTCGTGTCTGCTTTCGCGTTAGTTTCGTTTGCCTTCTTGACCATCAAGACTAAACGCCGCAGAGAATCCCACCACTCTTCGGTATAGCCTTTACCATTCCCTGCTTTGCTGAGGTCTTGAACCCATTGATTGTTTAGCAGCGTGGAAATCCATACCGACTCACCACTAAGGGCGCTGAAAGCCTCCAGCACGGCATCGGCGTCGCTCACGTCCTTGAGATCCTGAACGAGCCTCTTCTGCTGTTCCGCGGTAAAAGCAAGCAGAGGCATTTGCTTTAATATCCGGACGGAGAAATGCTGGATTACGCTCCCGGAAGCGCCGCCCCGTATCCATTCCTGGTATGGAGCAGTCTGGAGCAACCGCATTAGCGCCAGTGGAGTGAAAGCGCCGCGTGACCGAATGACGATAATGCTCTTGGCCGCAACGGCCCCGGCCAGACCTTCCGGGACTAGTCCCAGGTTGCCGACCGTACCGGAAGCCGTTAGCAGAATATCGCCGACTCGCAGGCGATGGCGGTCGCGGACCCGTTCCATTCCCTTCTCATTCAAAGACATCGAAGGACGGCGGACCGAAGGATCACCGATGGATTCGCGTTTGTTATGTCCAACATCCTGCACACGGACTAGCGGAACAAGGGGCAGTACAATCGCCTCAACCGGCGAGATCACTCCGTGGGTTCGTGTATTTTTGCTTGGAGGTTTCGATGAGTAGTTAACCTCGACTACACCGTCCTTCTGATAACCGACGCCCGGAAAGAGATCGGCAACATCGCCCAACGTAATTCGATCGAGGCTCTCATCGCGCTCTTTGAGCTTGTTAAGGAAGTCTTCAAGTGCCTGTTCGCCAGTCTCCTTGGCGACTAACTCCCAGTGACGGTTCGCCAGATTCAGAGCCGGCACCGTCCACGCCAAACGCACTCCATGCAGTTCCGGAAGCCTCTGCAGCGTGCGGATCGATTTGCCTTCATTCTCTCCGGCGGGCAGCAGACGAATGAGTTCCATTTTTTCAATGAAATCGCGGAACCGCTCGGAATCGCCCGCGGACGTCACGTAACCCGTTTCGAGGTTGAAGTCGTCGAAGGTGTCCATGTGCTTCATCGCCAGACGATCCAAGTGCCGTTCCCGCACCGCTTGGGCCTGAACCTGAGTAAGGAGTGCCTGCCGGTAATGGACGGCATCCAGCAGAATTCCGCGACGATTTCCCGGCTCCGCGTGGTTCTCCAACCCTTCTTCCCAAAGGCGTTCGCCGACGAATACGACTTCTTTGGCCGGTTCTCGCCGGCTTACGCAGAGGATGCTGGCTTTCACGTTCGTACCGCGGAGCCAACCAGCGGTTAGGGATATGACCGCATCGAGATGGAACTCTTCAAGCATTTGTCGCCGGATCATTTCGTCCGAACCGTGCCTGAAGAGGACACCGTGCGGGACTACGACGACGGCGCGCCCGCCTAATTTGAGGTGCCCGAGAATATGCTGCAGAAAGCCAGACTCGGCGGTATTGGTTTTCACCCGAAATTGATCCGAATTCTGGGCAGTGTAGCCAAAGGGAAGGTTTGCCATCACCACGTCGAACCCCTCTGTGCTGCGATCGCGAGGCAACGCCCTTTCTAGCGTATTGCCGAGCTCGAGGTTAGGTTGTGCCACACCGGCGAGGATCACGCGCGCCAGACCAATCAGCCAGGCGGAAGCGTTGATCTCGACTCCGAATACCGAGCGTTCCTGGACCTCGCGCCACCCGGCCGGCGGCAAAGACTCCGCTCCACTGATGACGCGGCGGGCCGCCTCCGAAAGAAATCCACCAAGTCCAAAGCAAGGATCATAGATTCGGTCACCTAAACGCGGGGCGGCCAGATCCACAACCAGCCGGACAAGATTCTCGTCTGACGCAAACTCCGCGGTGTACTTGGTGCTGCTCATGTAGCGCGCAACAGCGTCTTCAAAGAAAACGCTGAGATCGCGTTTGCCCTGCGCAGTCGCGAGCGGCATTTCCCCGACAGCGCGCCTCGCAGCATCGAGGATCGCGTCCATGCCCGTAGCCAATTTTACTGCGGCCGGGATTCGTCGCAGATTCCGCATCACGGGACCATCAGCGCTAGATGCGAGTCTTGCCCAGAGGCTCTCGATTACGGGGGCCAACGCCTTGATCGGCGCTCCGGCAATTCGAGACCAACGTACGTCGGCTGGTAGTGGCGACTGGTAGTCCTGATCGTCGAACGATGCCACCGCCTCGCGTTCCGCCTCTTCAAGCTCTGCCTGGTGCAAGATTACAAACGACGCCAGAGCCCGCAGGAACTCGCCAGCGGGATCGACAAGCCCGGACCGGGAACGGTCCAGTAGCGGGAGGATCTCTTCCCAGCGGGCGAGCGGATCTGTCGTCGTTTGAGACACCGTGCTAAAGTTCTCCTGCAAAGGCGGATTGAAAGATGGCCTTTCGGAGACGAGCAGAATCAAACGAGGAGAGTTCTTTCACCAGTCCCAAGTTTGTCTGCTTGGCCTCTTGGAGGCGCTCAACAACGGACTGCTGCACATGAATCGTTGGACACGGGATCTCCACCAAGCCGAGATTCGTTTGGTTAATCTTCCAAATGCCAGCCGCCGTTTTTGCGACGGATTCGATTTGGTGCCTACACTGTGGGGCGTGAAGCATTAGATTCGCGAATGCAGGCAGCATCTGTGCGTTGAACCGAAGCCGAATCAGGAGGTCGTTAAAGACGACGTCCGGCCTACCGCCAATGCAGATCGCCGATCTCCCGACAAGGTGTTTTGATCCGTTGCCACGGACAACGAAGACATCTCCGCGTTTGATGGAAAACTTCGAAGCGCTTTCGACCGCGAGGATTGCGGGCCGCGTATCCGACTCTTCAACTGCTAGTTCGTGGACACAAGAGAGTCTGAGCACGCCGACTGGCAAACCGCGCTCGTCCTGCTTTCCTGACCAGCCATTCGAGATGTCGGTGGCTACATCGTCTATCTTGGTCACGGGCCACTCGGGGTTGACGGAGTCATTGAGTGTTCGAGAGAAAAGCAGGCCAGCTTCCGTTTGAATTTGGTGTTGAAGTACTAACATCTCATCGAGGCGCGACAGGCATTGTCGGACCCGATCCACGACGCCATGTTGGTCGCATCGCGGCGCTATTGGCAGCTCGATCTGTTCTAACTTCTCCTTTGTGATGTGGCGCAGGCCCACTCCCCCGTGTGATTTCTCGATCATTTCACCGAGCGCGCTGTTCACCGCGTAGACAAAATACTCTGGCGTGCAGGATTCGCAGTCAACCTCAACTTTGAAAATGTGTTGGTTAAGTACGCCGTCCCCCCGATTCCAGATGAAACAGCCGAAAGAAGTACCGGGCGTTCCAGACCACGACAGCAATACATCACCTGTCTTGACAAGGTGTTTGCGATCGTAGCTGCCGGAGAAGCGGTTGTAAGGCTTCGTAGCGTCATTCAAATTCTGAATCCGAATGATTGGAAGGCCCTCTCGGTTCCACTCCGATGGCTTGAAAGCGCGCCCATTGACTAAGCGGCAGAGATCCCCGATCTTGCGCCTCGGCCAGCCCTTCGACGAGCCGTTCATCATTCTGCTGTTCCCTCCAGGATGGTCTCCAACTCGTTAAGAAGTTCCGTGATCCTCTCCTGCTTAACCTTCATCGATTGCACCAACTCCAGGGCTGGTCGCTGCTCAAGTTCGTCTTTCCGCGTTGGGTTTCTGGCAGAAAGTTCGTAGTTGATCAGATCGCTCGCCTTGACGAGCCAGGAGTGATCGCTTTCTACACGCGATGCCTGCTTCTCCAGGAAGTCCTGGGTCTGGCCCCCGGCGATTGGCTTCCGGGTTTGCTTCAGTTCGAAGCCATCATTCGTAAGCTCGTAATACCAAATCAATTCGGTACCGCGCCCGTCTGGCTCACGATTGAAGAAGAGGACGTTCGCCTTTACCCCCGTGTAAGGGAGAAAACAGCCCGCCGGCAGGGAGAGGATCGTATGAACATTGAATTCTTCCAGCAATCGCTTGCGCACCTGGGCGTCTGGACCACCGCGAAATAAAACTCCCTCCGGCACGATCACTGCTGCACGGCCTCCCTTGGCAAGATTGGCCATTATGTGCTGAACAAAGAGGATTTCGGTCGCTCCCGAGCGCACCGTGAAGTTGGTTTGAACTTGCTGGGGGAGTTTCCCACCATATGGTGGATTGGCCAAGATCAGGGAGAATCTGTCCTTGTCGGAAACGTTGTTGGTGTGCGCCTCGAGCGTGTTGATAAGTTCGAGATTGGCCTGATGGACGTCGTGCAGAAGCAGGCCCATTGTGCCATTTAGATAAGCCAGTGGGCCCAGTTCGCGTCCATAAATGGTGCGTTTGTGAAACTGGTCCAATTGTTCCAATCCCAATGGTCCAGATGTGCGCCGGATTTCATTCGCAGACATCCACAGAAAACCGCCAGAACCAAAACAAGGGTCATAAACCCTGTCTCCTAAGCGCGGCTTCGCGACCTGAATCATGGCGGCGATGATGTGTCGTGGTGTGTAGAATTCGCCGGCGTAGCCAGCGACTGAAGCGACGTCCCTCAATAATTTCTCGTAGATTTCCGACAATACATCTACATCAGTCTTTGCACTGAAATGAAGTTTGTCGACTTGAGCAACAACGCGGGCAAAGCTGGCGCCCCGTGTCTGATGATTCTTAACGGTAGAGAAGATTCGCGAAATCCGCTCGCCAATCGGCCCATCACGAAGACCGCGCAGATGCGGCCAGAGTTCCTTGTCAACGAAGGCAATCATCTCGTCCGGGCGATTCGTTTTCGACGCCCAAGCCGACCATCGGTATTCACCGTCAACGAGACGTCGGTAGTCTGAGCCTTCGAATTCGGCTTCTTCTTCTCGGCGGGTCTCAGATTCGTCAAACGCCTTCAAGAAGAATAGCCAAGAGAGCTGTTCCACATAATTGTGAGGCGGCACCGCGTCGGAACGCATCTGGTCGCAAGCGCTATTTATGGCGGTCGCGACCTCTTGGCGGCGATGTTCGATCTGGTCTTTCGTGATGGTCGGTGTCATTCGATTCTTGTTTCCTATGTCGCCATCGGTACGTAAAGGTGGCGCTTAACCTCTTCCAGATCGGTGCGGAGTTTGGGGCCGCCGCCGTACTGCCCTAGGAGCTGAGAGAAATTGCCGAACCGCTCAACGAACTGCGGCGCGCTGTAGGTCTGGCCCTGTTCAAGGTCGTCGATCCCATAGAGGGAGTAGTGGTCGAGGCATGTTTCCCAGAATTGGACCTTTACGGGGTTCTGGTTGCCGACAAGTTGAACCAGCCACGGCTGCTCGGCATCCCAGAAGCGGACTACCCGATCGGTACGCATCGGTACGCGCACCAGGTCGAAACCCACTTTAGAAAGGATGTCGACGTCATCGGTCGCATCGAGATCGAAGTACCTGCGGAAGGCGGCGACGTGAATATCGTTGTCTTTCAATTCCATGCGCAAGTCTTTGCGCGTGCTTTTGTCGATCCACAAATCGAGAAGTGTCTGGACGTCGACCGGAGAGATCTTCCGGATCACTTCCTTAGACCGCTCCCGATATTCATCAAATCGGAGCTTGCGTCCGTCGGCGAGGCAGACGTAGCTCTCCGTCGACGAGATATATACCTGGATGCCTTGGCCGACAGGCTTCAAGTGCGGTGGCTGCTGTGGCTTGGACGGTGCCTTCTGCTTTACCGGCTTCTGGCGATTGGCGGGATGCCCGTCGAATTCTGCGTCCTCAAGCTGGCTGGCTCCCGTGTAATCAAAGATAAAGAAATACCGCTTGTCGATATCCTGGCAGAGCCGGGTGCCGCGGCCCTTCATCTGCTTGTAGAGATTGCGCTCTTAACGGGACGGGCGAAGACCACCGCCTTGACATCGGGAGCGTCGAAACCAGTGGTTAGCAAGTCGACCGTCACAGCCACCCGAGGTTTGGCCCGCCCGACTTCGGCGAAGTTCCGTTCAAGCTGATGGGAATTTCGCTCGGAACGCGTAATGCGGCCGGCGTACTGGTCATCGCCCGATATGCGGCGAAGTTCCTGCGCCATGAATGCAGCGTGAGTGTCATCGACGCAGAAGACAATTACCTTTTCTTCCCGAAGGCCTTGCTTTCCAAACTGCGCCCACAAGTCTTCGGCGATGACCTTTGTCCGTTCCGGCAGGCGGATATCGCGCTCGAAATTGGATGTCGTGTAGCTCGTACCGTCAGGCGCAACGTAACCATTCTCGTCGAGGTTGGTCAGGCGCTCTTCCAGCAAGTACGGCACAAGATAGCCGTCTTCAATTGCCTGCTTCAAGGAATAGGTATAGGCTGGCTCCCCGTTGGGCGAACCGGTGAAGTATGAGTAGGTGTCGCGCCGCTGCTCTTCTGCCGACAACGGGCGACCGACATCCTCGATCTCGCGCGGCGTTGCCGTAAGACCCAGTTGGAACGCCTGGTCGAAGTGCTGGAAGATCGGGAACCAGTCACCAAACCCGGAGCGGTGGCATTCGTCCACAATCACGAGGTCGAAGAAATCCCGCGGATAATGCTCGAAAAGCTTCTTGCCATCGAGTTCTTCGTCGAGATTTTGGTAGTTCGCGAAGAAGATCTTGCCGACTTGGTGTTCACCCTTACGGACTACTTCCTTGTCGATTACGACACGCTCATCCGACGCGAACGCTGAGAATGCGCGCCACGCCTGGTCCTGGAGGTTGTTCCGGTCGGTGAGGAATAGAATGTGATTGTTCGCGAGGACATTGCCATTGATCAACTTCCAGATAAGTTGGAAGACGGTGAAAGTCTTGCCGGTGCCCGTTGCCATCAAAAGCAGCACGCGCGTAAGTCCAGCGGCGAAACGGAACATCGTTTCGTAGATGGCCATCTGTTGGTAGGGCCGGACGCGCTTCTGAGAGACTTGGTCCACATGCCAAGGCGTCTCGAATGCCTTTTTCCAGGTCTCCCATGCAACCTGCCGCCCTGCACGCGCCAACATGTTATCAGGCGTCGGAATGGCCGGCAGAGTCTCGAAAGCTCCGGTTTGGTTGTCCGTTAGAATGTGCTCGGTGCCATTCGAAGCAATGGAGAACCGCAGGCCCAGTCGGTTCGCATATCGCGAACCCTGTTGCATGCCATCAGAGGCAGCCTCGGTTTCCGCCTTTGCTTCCAGGATGGCGAGCGGCAACGGGCCGAGGCGGAGCAAATAGTCGACAACCAGGCGTTGAGTATCGTCGTACATGTTGCCGCCCGAGAGGTTCACAGGCCCGGGCCCCAATTCGAGCTGCCGATCGAAAGCCCACCCTGCTTGACGCAGCGCGGGCTCGATCAACTCGCGGCAGGTCTGCGTTTCGTTGCGGCTCATTTAGCTCTGGATCCTTCGGGACGGGAGACCCGTCGGCAGAGGACTAAAAGCAGGTTCATGACCAAAACTCCTTCGTACCGGTTAAGTTATTCATCCTAAATGTTAGTCCCGTCTTCTTCAGTCATGGATGAAGCATTCCATTTTCAACATAAGTTGAAGCGATTTCAACCGCGATTGACGACTCCAGGAACTGCCAACGAAGGGACCACACGCGTTCATCCAGAGCGGTCTTTGAGCTTCGAGAGGTATTGGTGGACCGCTTGTGGAGAGATCCCGAGGAGTCTGGCCGCCTCGCTCCGATTTCCGCGGGCTGATTCCATAGCTCTCGATACCAACTGTTTGCGCGCACTTGCCAGGAATCCCTCCATGGAAAAACCTTCCGTTGGTTCCGGAAGGCTGCTCAGCGGATCATCCTTCGCGACAGGCGCAGTCACGATCAGATCATCGGCATCAATGACATCGTTCCTGGTGAGCCGGGCAGATCGCTCGATCACGTTTTGCAGATCGCGAACATTTCCGGGCCACGAGAGTCCCTGGAGGCGAGCAAGGGCGGCCTGCGATAGACGTCTCGGTCGTTTCAGTGTTGTGTTGATGCGGTCAAGGATATGTAGGGCGATCTTCGGAATGTCGCCTCGACGTTCCCGGAGTGGAGGCAACCGTATCTCGCCAACATTGAGTCGATAATAGAGGTCCTCGCGAAACTCCTTGTGTTGGATCGCTTTACCTAGGTTTTGGTTCGTAGCGGCCACAATACGCACATCAACTTTGCGAGGTTTCTTTGCACCAATAGAATCGACCAAGCCATCCTGCAATACGCGAAGGAGTTTCGCTTGCGCGGACAAGGGAAGCTCGCCGAGTTCATCAAGAAACAAAGTGCCGCGGTCAGCCTGTTCGAATTTTCCAACCTGATCGGCGAAGGCACCAGTGAAGCTTCCTTTCTTGTGGCCGAAAAGGATGCTTTCAGCCAAATCCTTCGGGATCGAGGCGCAATTGAGTGCGACAAAGTTGTCGTACGGCCGACCGCTCAGCCGGTGGACGAATTTGGCTAGGAGTTCCTTCCCTGTGCCAGTTGCGCCCAGAATGAGTATTGGCACATTCGATTCCGCCAACGCTGCAGCTTGCTCGAGCGCAGCGACCATTTTGGGGTGGTCCGCTACCAACCCTAGTTCTGCCAACGCGGTCCGAATGTCGGGTGCCGGCGTATCTGGTGCCTCTACTGGCGCATCACGGACGCGGATTACCGGGAACTCGACGCGAGTAAGGTCGATTTCTGAGACTAGATCTCGATCCGCGGTGACGAACCGCCTCGGTCGAATGTGAAGAATCCGAGCGGGAAATTCGCCGGACGCCGTCAGCAGCACCCAGCACGCGTGCATCTGCGGCGTTCCGGAGGCTACCGAAATAAAATACTCAGCGCCTGGGAAGCCCTCCACGACCGACGCTGTGATCGACCTCAAGTTCCTCAGGATGGCTCCATAGTCGGTAGGATCCTGGAGAGGAATCGCGATTTCCCTAAGGTCAACTTTGGGTTTGAGAGCAGCAGCAGTCGCCGCGGTATTCTCCTCGGTGTTCGGCGTGGACAAAAGGTAAACGAGATCGAAGCTTCGTGCCTTCAGCAACGAAACTATTGGCCCTGGTTGTTCGTCCTCGCCGACAAGTCCTTTCGAGTAGGGGTCGTGAAAACCGGTGAATGTGAGCAGAATCCGCAATTGAGTGCCGAACCCATGATTGTACGGGATTAAGCGAATGCCTGCCTCACGAAACGCGATCAGCCGTGCTCGACGCACGGCTGGTCAGCTTCACTATAGGGCACAGACGGATGAGTTTCGACTATCCTCCACCGACGCCGGCGAGAACCTCGAACTCGGGAATCTCCTCCTCAAGGGGCGGCTCGTCTTCGATTAACCCTATGCCGTCGGTTGATTCAACGGCGCGAAGCTTGCGGTGGATAGCCTTGGTGCGAGTTTCTGCTTTGTCAATGGTGTTCTGGGCTTCGTTCAACTTCTTCTTGATCTTCGCCAAAACGTCGGCGTACTTGCCAAACTCCGATTTCACCGTGCCAAGAAGCTCCCATACTTCGCTGGAGCGCTGCTGGATTGCCAGAGTACGAAAGCCCATCTGGAAACTATTCAGAAGAGCCGCAAGCGTGCTGGGCCCAGCCAAGATGATTCGGTGCTCGCGCTGAATGAATTCAGCAAGGCCGACGCGCCGCATCGCTTCCGCGTACAACCCCTCCGTTGAGAGGAAGAGAATCCCAAAGTCCGTGGTGGCCGGCGGTGCAATGTACTTCTCGCTGAGATTCTTGGCGCAAAGCTTGAGTGTGGCCTCAAGTTGCCGGGCGGCCTTGTCGACAGCGTCGACGTCCCCCCGCTCGGCCGCTTCCGTTAGACGTTGGTAGTCTTCCACTGGGAATTTCGCGTCGATGGGCAGCCAGACTGGTGCGCCATTGGTATCACGGCCCGGCAGTTTGATGGCGTACTCAACTCGCTCACCCGTCCCTGAGGTGGCAACATTCTGCCCGTATTGGTCAGGCGCGAGCATCTGTTCGAGGAGCGCACCCAGCTGGATCTCGCCCCAGGTTCCGCGAGTCTTAACGTTGGTAAGGACCCGCTTGAGATCGCCGACACCGATCGCGAGGGTCTGCATTTCTCCGAGCCCTTTGTATACCTGTTCCAGACGGTCGCTAACCTGCTTAAAGGACTCCCCCAGCCTCGCATCGAGGGTACCCTGGAGTTTCTCGTCCACGGTTTGCCGCATCTGCTCCAGCTTCTTTTCATTCTCCGCCTGAATGGTTGCAAGTCGACCATCGACAGTCGCTCGCAGCTCTTGCAGTTCATTTTTCTGAAGTTGCGAGATCCCCGTGAGAGTCGTGAGGATGCTGTCTCCAAGCCCTTTGAACGCAGTCCCGGTCTCCTCGCGCAGCTCCTGCGCATGGCTGCGAAGCGCCGTTTCGACATCCGAGAGCCTCTGGCTGGTTTGTTGCCCAAGAGATGAGAGCTTCGTTTCAATGACCGTCTGGAGACCGAGTTGCTTCTCGTCGACGGTGGCCTGGAGAATTCTTATAGTTCCCGAAATCGACTCGGTTTGCTCGCGCTGAAGATGATGCGTTTCCTTGACGGTCCCCTCCAGGGAGCTCTTGAAGTCGACAAGTTTGACCGACACCTCGTCTTGGAGCCGCCCCGATGAGATGGCAACAGACTGGGTCAATCCGTCGATCTTGCGGCCGGACTCCGTCGTGAAGGAATCCAAGCGCTGCTCCATCCCCGAACGGAGAATTTCGAGCTTTTGCTCGTTGGATCGAGTAAGGCCATCAACCTTGGTGGAGACCGAATTGCCAATGCCGGTCAGCGCGGCTACGACTTCACCGCGCAGACCCTGCGATTGGTTCAACTGCTCCTGCCGGTTCCTCGCAATTTCATCACGGACAGATCGATCCACCTGCTCTTGGTTCTGGCGCAAGCCGACGATACCGTCTAGCACTGGCGAGAGATCAACCTCCTTGCCAAGCCGATTTGATAGGCTCCTGATCCGGAAAAAGATTGCCACGAGGATTAAGCAGATAAATATGAAGCCAGCAAAAGGAGCCGCTATCACGTTTGGGATCACCATCCGCAAGGGTAGATGCACCTGAAGTGCCACGCTCGTGGAAAGCCGAAGTTGTTGAGAATGTGGGAGCATCCGTGGTCACGGACCGCAAGAGCACCGGTTTGCCTTCAACCTAGATTGATAGAGAATCAACTCAAGTTGATGGAATCTGGCGAGTCAGCAGGCGGCCATTGTTCGCGATAACAGACGGCCTCCTGGACTATAAAGCCGCTCGATATCGAGCGGCAATGGGCAGAAACGCTGGATGCACCCAATTGCTCCCGTCTGGTGAGCGCGGACTCGGAGTACACTTCGTTTGCTCTACGCGACCGAAGCCCGCCGAAAAACGTAAACTCTTGCAGACCGCCCCGGCACGCCTTCAGCGGCATCCAAGTATTCACTCACGTTCAGGTCCTCACGTGTTGGGCGAAGATCCTTCAACAGTTCCGGCCGTCCCGAAGCGGAGCAGGCATAGACTCGCACCCAATCTGGCAGTACGCCGGCAAATATCAGCCTCACCGTAGAGCGTCGTACCAGTACTTGTTCGAATGACAATGTTGATGTGTAGTATTCGAGACCCTCCTTCATACATCCGGGTAGGTAACACTTTAAGAGGACGCAGAACGGCTGCTGGACGAACACGGGCTCAAGAAATGGCACGGCAATCTTCTTTGAAGTTCCGTCGGGGCCGACGAGGAGAGGGCGTATTCTATGCTTTTTGGCCGGGTCATGCTGAAGATCATGAGCGAAGCATCTGAGGTCGCCGAACGGAATGTTGTTGTCGGTATCGATGCTAAACTCCATTGCGGTCTCGCGCTCAGCCCGGCAATAACCGGAGTATTTCCAAGTGATCGTCAGGCCATCTCCCTTGATCTCGGCCACTTGGTGCGCTTCTTGAACAACGAGGCTTCGATTCACCCGACGCCGCAACGTCGCGAGGTTTAAGGAGTCAATATTTCGACCCTCTATATTGACCATTGCGGATTCAACCAAGGCCGCTTCCTTCTTAGCGCGTGCGAGCGCGGCGATTGAGACGCCCGCAAAAAGCACGCCCAAAACCGCGAGCCATCCGCGCGATTGAATCAGGCCGAAAAAGCTGAGAGCGGTACCCAGGATCGTAGACCAAGTGGCCAGTGATTCCACGAAAGAATGCATGTGCGTCTGAACGTATATGAAAGCCACACACTAGTCGCGGTAGCTCGCCTATTAATGAAGTAAGACGTGGGAAGTTAGGGGATCAATATGGAAGGAGTTTATTAGGAACATCGACCTGCGGAAGCGCCCGCCGCCGTTCGCATTGCGTGATGGACAGCCACGGGCGCTCCTTGTTTGGCATCGGTTGATAAAGTCTAACCGCCGCCGCCACCACCACCGCCAGAAGACACGTCCGTCGAGAGTCTCACTGCGGGCCTCCTTTCCGATCAACGTGTTGGGGTTACTATCGAGATTCGACGGTATCACAAATATCTTGTCAATGTCAAGACATTTATTAGAAGGCTCGCCCGACGACTGGATTTCACAAGCTGAGGCGGCGCGCATACGTGGTGTGTCCCGCCAAGCGATCGCCTCCCTCATGAAGCATCAGCGCGTGAGAACTTTAGAGATCGGCGGCCGGTTGCTTGTTCGACGCCAAGACATCGAACAATTCAAACCGCAAAAAGCCGGGAGACGGCCAAAGTGAAGTTGCTCTGAACACTCAGCAACGGTGGTATTCGTTTTCGCGAAGTTGCTTACCGCAAAGGCGGCATTTCCGTGGCGCGGCGTGCTCATGCATGTGGCCTTTGAGGCTGCCATGAGAACGGAACCCCCGGCGGCAAATCGGGCAGTGGAATGGTCGGTCTTCAGTGGGCATGCACTTCCTTTCCGGCCTTTTGCTCGATCATACGAGCCTCGTCCTGAAGGTTATTGACCGCTTCGTCTCGGCACGCGCCATAGCAAACCAACGAGAGCGCAGGGGCACACGCGGTATAGAAGCCTTCTGTCTTAACAGTGAGAATTGATAAATGCATATGGGTTTGGTTCTTGCGTCGTCCCTCTGGTCTACCTTATTTACCGGCCTTTCGGGCCGGGGGGTGGGTGGGACACCGCCGCCCCTGTCCGACTAATTCGTAGTGGAATCGTAGCACTTTGAGGCAATCCGTCAAGTTCGTTGATGGGGACGGGCGAAGTGCCATTGCTGTGCAATTCGCCCGTCCTGTCCTGGTGAGCAAAAAGAGAGAGGGCAGACTGTGCTGCCCTCTCCTACCCTTTCGTCCGGGCAGTACCGCCATCATAACCACGCCTGAATCGGGGCGTTAAGCTTGATGGCCTCCCGCAGGAAATCTGTTAAAGCGGCGTAGCGGTTCCGAAAGTACTCTCGGTCGGTGCGCTGCATTTGTGCAAGTCGCGACTCGAACGTTTCTTCCCGTTCTCGAAGCAGCGCTAGCAAATTCTCAGTCTCGACAACGGATAGAGTGAAATCGGCGTCGAGCATGGGGATAACGTCGTCACACCACGACAACCCAAACTGCCAGAGCAGGTCCCAATCATTGTACGGATCTCGAAAATAGCCGGACTCGTACAAGCGGTCGTGGCACTCCCCGACTCGAGCATCGGCCTGGCGATACTCTTCGGTACCCTCGGAGCAGCTATCGCGCAGCCGCATTGCCCTTTCAAGCTCAGGCTCCCATTGCTGGCGCCGCCGCTGGAATAGCGTGGTGATATAGAGGTCTGCACCCATAAATCATCGACCTCCTTTCCTAGCCGGTTTAAGAGTTCGCGGTCCGGCCTGCTGCCCGTTGCGGTAGCTCTCCAGCACCTTGTGCCGGATTCCAGCCTTAATGGTCTCGACGCACGTTTTCCAGCCTTCCTCGTCGGCGTTCATGAGTGCATCATGGAGCGCGTTGATGACGGCGGCATCCGTCCACTGGTCGAGCTCCTGCATGAAGCTCGGTTTCTTTTGTTCGGACATATCTTTGTCCCTTTCGGCAAGCTTGAATGCTTTGGCAGCGGGCAGCTTGCCTTGCTCGCTACAACATGAAGTCAAGCCGCCGGGTCCCCTGCCGTGTCATAGGCCGAGCCGCCCGACGGGAACCCAGCCTCTGGCGGGTTATCCTGGCGAGTGCCTTGATACGGCAGGGTGGCGGCTACAATGAAAGACCACGAGCAAGGCAACTTTGCCCCCGGCGTCCTGTTCCCTGTGTTCTGGGCCCTGCAGTGGGGCGGTGGTGGGATTGCAGGCCAGAGGGACTGGTCCTTTGTATCTGGCCGCGCGGCGTTTGGCGCGGCAATAAAAAGAACAGGCATCGCGGGAGCGTGCCTGTTCGGGAGCCATCAGTATTCGGATGGCAAAAGCAGCGTGGTAACGCTGCGGTCAGCTTCTGTGATGATCCAGATTCTCGTGCCGTCGGAGAGGCTATACGCCGAGAGAAGTCGAAATCCGTGGGCGACTGAGAGCTCGTTTTCATGCCTGTCGTGCTCGTCAAGTTCGCCCCAATCGCCAGTCGCGTGTCGTTTCAGGAAAACACTCGGACGATCGCCGGCATCCTCCAAGGCTCCGAGCGCGCCGGGCGTGGCCACGACCCGGCCCAGCGGAAAGCGTGCCGGGCTCATCCTCGTTCCAGGAATCCCGCGAGTCTGGCGGTCGCCCGGAACTGCGGGATCGGCTCCAATTGTTTGAACACGGACGTGAAGGCGTTCGAAAGACTCCACAGCGTACGCGGCTGGAATTCCTCATACTGTGGGCTGAAGTAATGCTCGTGGACCGGCCTGGCGAGGTGTTTCGGCACCTCTAGGTCGGACTCGATGAAGGCGCGGTAGATTACCAGTTTGGCCGAAACATCCGAAAGTTGCGTGTCCTTCCAGGTATCGACCTGCTTGCGCATGCCATCGAAATTCCGCTGCATCTGGTCCACTCCGATTGAGAGGGCGTTTTGAAGAGAGAAATTCTTGGAGTGCTTTGCCAGGACCGGCTGGAAATCGCCGGAGAACGCCATGTTCTCGCAAACGAACACGCGATAACCCACGGTCATGGCCAACCGCATGCTCTTGTCGTGCGCGTTCCGCAGGCCGATGGAAAACCGGCAGCCATGCATACCGGTGTCGAGATCGAGCACTCCGAACATTTTCATGCCGTCCTTCGATATCGCGAACTCATCCTTGACCACGCCGATGTGCCGAAAACTCAAGGTCTCGATAAGAGCCTCCACTACCTCTGCGTGGGGTACAGGACGGTGAGTGGCCGTGCCGAGCGGTGTTTGCACGGCTGCCAATTGCTGACGAGTCAACTTCGCAGTTGACGCAATGAGCGTAGATTCGCCCATACGATGTTTCCTCCAGATTTGGATTTTGGAATTTGGTTCCGGGAAAGGGATCCGAAGGTAGTCTAGCGACTCCAGGTTTGCTGTCAAATGGCAGGTCTGAAACCGGGCCTGTTCGCTGGTAGTTTTGATATGCTCAAATCCTGCCAGCTTGGCACGGATTTGAGGCGCTAGCCTTCGGGAAAGGGACGGTACCTTCGGATTTGGGCCGGTTGGCAGCTAGTTATTTCGGGCCGCCGTTGAGGCGGCCCTGTTAGTTTGGGTTTGCCAGTTCCCGCCGCCGAAGCATAGCGCAGGCTCCCCTGGTTTCAGGGTCGGAAGCCGGATACGGCTGGAGGCCCCGAAGCGTCCGACGTGATAACGGCGGCGGGATCGCGCGGTAGCAAGAGCCCGAGCGGAGCCCGACGCAGCGGTTAGCAAGGAGCGGTGAAAGCAGGGGAGCCTGCGCTAGCAGGCGGCGGGAACTAGTTGAAAATGACGGCCTTGGCCGCTGCTAGTAGTAGATTCCTGAATCTACCAGTCAATCTACTGGTCAGCGGAATTTTCGCTGCGGTAGTTGTGATCCTGAAAGGGATAGATTCGGAGCGTCTGGTTGGCCATCACCTACACGCTTGCGGTTGTGCGCAGAAAGCGTTGTAATGCTACCGAAATCGGTTTGCCAAAAGGAGGCACTCCAGCATGAGTACGCTAAGGGGTACCGACAGCGATGGCCGGGAGTGGAACGGCACACGCGATGGGGACGAGATTTATTGGGAGTCAGATGATGGGTTGAGTGGCACTGAGACTGTGGATCGCTCATCCGACGGTACGATGCGAGGGAAAAGAACGACTGGCGACGTGGTGCCTTGCGATTATGATGGTCGCCGATGGCACGGAGATTGCCCGCCAGGAGAATACAAGGAGTCCGAGGATACCTGTTTCGCAGCTGGCACCAAGGTTCTGACGGCTTCCGGGTATCATCCCATAGAGCTAATCGCCCGGGGAGATTCCGTTTTGGCGTACGACTCCCAGTCGCGTCAATTGGTTCGTCGGCGTGTTCTGTCTCGCAAGCGGCACAAGGCCGCCCGCATCTGGGAGATTCATACCGATTCTGGTGCAATCGTTGCGACCACTCCAAACCATCACGTCCTTTCGGCGCGAGGCTGGACCTCGGTAAAGGCCCTGGAGCCGGGTGACGTACTCACGAGAGGTTTCGGGTCTACGACTCGGGTGGTTTCGGTTCTCCGGACCGATCGATTTGAGCCAGTTTACAATCTTGTCGTCGACAAGGAGAACACTTTTATTGTGGAGGGAACTGTCGTTCACTGCTTCGCCTCATTTAAGCGCCTGCAGGCATTGTGGTATCGGCTTTCCTATGGCACCTGGGGATTTCTCAGATCATTCGAGTACCCGCAGCGACTCGGACCGGTTCGATCTCAGAGGTCCTCTTCCGGTGAAGTCCCTCTGCGTCGTCCAGTCGACTAACGGCCGTTCAGGCAAACTCCACACTCCCGATGTGAAACAGTCGCCGGATGTTTCACAAATATCAGCGATGGTTCAATCCCCGGCAATTTGGTCCGACCGGATGCCTTAAGGAGTACAGTTCCGCGCCCTGGGCGTTCTGCGCATCGGCGTCCAGTGTATGAGGCCGCCCAGACGCAAAAAACACCGCTTTGGGCGGTGTTTTGGATGTTGCCGATCGAAGTCCCATTGGCGAGTTTTTCCGATGCTTCTAGGCCCAAATTTTGTCGGGCGGATTGGGGAGCTTGAGCATGCTCAGCGGCAAGAGATCCATGCATTCGCAATCCAAGGTTCGGATCATCTGCGACCGAACCATAGTCTCTTCGAGCTTGCTAGTAGAACGGGAACGGTTGGCCAGGAACGGCACTTGCCGGTATATCTCGACCTTGGCCCTGTCGTATCGGGTCTGGAACTGCTCGTCGGTAAGGCTAGCAAATCTGGCCGTTCCTTTGATCAGTTCTTCCGGAGCGGCGCTAGCACCTGGAAGAGGTGCCCCGGTCGTTGGCCGGGGCGGTTGCGCTTGCCGTGACTTGAAGTCTGCGGCAGCACGGGACGCGTACGACAGCACCGCGCCAAACGCCTGCATCGAGAAATTGGTTTCCGGTGCTTTGGCCACGGCGTACGAGACGATGAACGTTGCCAGTTCAGAGCCGTACTGAGTCAGCAGGCTCAAAGCTTGGCCGACCTCCTTCGGCTGAGGCAAGTGATTGTCTACGCCGTGCACAGTTTTGTGGAAATGCCTGACCAAGCCTTCGGCCTGCTCATCGAGGGAGCGCTTCGGGTTGGAGTAGTGATTGATTAGCACCGGTGCTGGTTTTTCCGCCGAAGAAATATCTCCGGCGGATGCATCAGTAGAGCGCCCGCGGGCGCCTTTCTGAAAAACGACCTTATAGTCCTTGCCGTCCCTGGTTCTCTCCAATGCCGCCGAACTGAGCACACCGGTTGACAACCCGATGCCGCGCAGTTCCATGAGAGCGCGATTGAGCGCTTGCTTTCTGTGCGAGGCGTGCCGGTAGAACGTTAAGCCGGAGAGACCCAGATCACGAAACAGATCTTTACTGCATCGCTCATACCGCGTCTTGTCCGCCATGATCAGGTCGATGTGGCTGTAGATGAGCTGGCCGATTTCGCTCTTGAGTTTGAAGAACTCTTCGAGGAGGAGCGGCTTGGTGTAATTGTTCCGGAGGTTCTCCAAAATATTTCGATCGAACTGGAAATATCCTTGCTGGTTGGTGACGTGGCCGTCAGATTTGCGTTTGATGATTTTCAAGTCTGACAGAATCGTAAACGGCACTTCCTCTTCCACCTCATTGCCGGGGCTATCGCTGCGGCGGTAGGATTTGATCCATCGCAACGGCGTGAGCCGCAAGCGTCGCAGTGAACCGGTGATGGCTTCAATGACGTTCGTACCCCAGGATTTTTTCAGCAATCGCGCCAGTAGCCGATCTGAGAAGAAAACTTGTGTCCCCGATTTGCCGGTGTCTTCCCACTGCTTGACCAAGGCATAGAGCATGCGCTGATCTTCAGTCGTGATCGTGCCAAATTGCGTGAAGCCTATTTCCAGTTTTGAGATGCCGCGGTTGCCGTCAGAAAACGTAACTTCGCGTTCCATCGTTCGAACGGCTGGTTTGGTCTTAGACTTCGACGGCTGCCACATGGACGGCCATCGTTCGATGTTGAGTTCGGCGCGAATTTTTTCGGGCTTCACCTCAACTTGCGATCCTTTTCTGGCGGCTCTTACACTGGTTTGTGGCTGCGCTGAATTGTTGTTGTGAGAATCGGGGTTCACGTGGAATGGGTTAATGCTTTGGTAGACCAAACTTTCGACACACACCGGAGAATGAATGCCTGAGCGCTCCCCTCCACGCCCGTGTGTCAGTATCTAAGAAGTATCTGGTATTCAGCTGCCGAAAACCGTCGGATAAGCCCGTAAACACTGGTGATTCCCTCGAGGCTGTGATTTCATCAGCACCAAGATTTGATTTGACCAGCACCAAGTTCTGATATCAATAGCACCAAGATTTGATTTCATAAGCACCAAGTTCTGATATCAGTAGCACCAAGCGGCGGACAAGTCGGCACGTCTGTGATGAAACACTGGCTGTTATCTCCAGCACTACCTATCGGACCACCGTTGTCAGATACGACCGGCGTCGATTTCTTCGCGGACCATGTGCTGCAAAACTCGTTCGGCCTCAAAGCGTGCGAGTTCGGTAAGGACGCCTGGTGCCGGAGCAGGGGAGAATGCTACGGCGCCGGCGATGATGTGCCCGTCGATAATTGCGTTGACGTAGAAAGTTTTCTTGGTTGGTTTCTTCGACATTTTTCTCGGAGGATATTTGCTCCGGTAGCGTAGCAGTTTTTTGGAATTTCGGGAAGCAGAAGAGTGTGGATATTTGGCCAGCCTCGTAGCACCTCCCGGGCGGTCGGCGAGGCTGGCCTCGGAAAAGTCTTCGTGGTCGTGAGCACCGGCATGGAGAATACTGGCTCACAACTCCTCGCGCAATAGCCGCGTGCTATACGGCTTTACCTGTTATCCTTCTCCATACCGAGGACGACAGTTAGCGAGAGGGGAGAACTCCGAGGCCAGTTCTAATATCTTACCATTTCAAATTGTTGAAAATAAAAAACTTCCCTATACTACCTCCACCAAAACACAAACTGGAGGACAGGAATGGACAAGAACTGGGTAGACTTCAAAGCGGTCAAACAAGCGGTCGGCATCGACCGCGTGCTCGACCACTACGGCATCAAACTCAAGCGCAGCGGCAAGGAACTCCGCGGCCGTTGTCCGATTCACCAGGGCGATGGCGCAGACAGCTTCCACGTGAGCACCGAGAAAAATGCTTTTCACTGTTTCTCGTGTCAGTCGAAAGGCAACGTTCTGGATTTCGTCGCGGCGATGGAAACGTGCAGTGTGCGCGACGCCGCGCTCAGACTGCAACAGTGGTTCGGACCCGCCGGAGGAGACCGTCGGCCAATACCTGATCAGCCAGCGGTCGCAACTTCCCGAACTGGTCCGGAACTGGCTGCGGAAAAAGTAGGGGTTGGGGGAGCAGCAAATCAGCCGCTGAACTTTCGGCTCAAGGGGATCGACTATTCACATCCCTACCTCGCCGGCAGAGGCATCGATGCCGAGACCGCCGAGTACTTCGGCGTTGGCTTCTTCGCCGGGAAGGGGACCATGCATGGGAGAATCGTCATCCCGATTGAAAACGAGCAGGGAGAACTGGTCGCCTACGCAGGACGCTCCATCGACGGGAGCGAGCCCAAATACAAACTGCCAGCCGGATTCAAAAAAAGCCACGTGCTTTATAACCTGGCGCGGGTGCTCGAAGACGATTCGTCCGGGACTGTCGTGCTGGTCGAGGGGTTCTTCGACTGCATGAAGGTGGTACAGGCGGAACATCCCTGTGTGGCCCTCATGGGTTGCTCCCTATCTCACGGGCAGGAGGAGCAACTCATTCGTCATTTCCGACGGGTCGTAGTACTGCTCGACGGCGACGAATCAGGTCGAACGGCGGCTCTCGAGATCACAACTCGTTTGGTAGGCAGTCTTTGGGTAAGGGTCCTAGAATTGGCTGACGGATCGCAGCCAGATCAGACTTCGCCTGAGGAACTGGGTAGATTGATATTGCAGGTTTTGACGGCGTTTTGAAGGCTGGGCGGGCGGTCACGTCGACTAGCCCGCTTTTTTTACCGAACCTCTGTCCGCGTGGGATGACGGTAATAACCTGCCCTTCGCGCAGGCGGACGGTAGTCAAATCACGCCTCCCGACTAATGGTATCAATTTGTGCGGCCTTTCCAGAGTCGGCAAAAAATGCACTCTCGCTTCTCACATAGCGCGGCATTGCGATTCCTGAACTGTTAGAATCAATCGTTTACCCTCCGACAGGTGGGCGAGCGCTCAAAGTGCTCTGGTTCCCCTGGACGCAGGGAAGTATCCGTAAGGAGAGCGCGGCATGCATTTGCAAAAGGAATTCACCGGGTTCTTGTTGCTGGGTTTGTGTGCTCTGGGTGCGTGCTCGAAGCCGCAGAGCCCTCCGCAGCGCCCTTTAGTCGCCATCACGCAGATAGCGACCCACCCAGCACTCGACGAGGTCCGAGCAGGCCTTATCGAGGGGCTCAAGCGGCGCGGCTACGATGACGGGCGGACTGTGACAATCGAATTCAAGAACGCTAACGGAGATTCCACGCTAGCTGTGGCAATAGCGGCGGAATTTGCACGTAAGGCACCAGCGGTGATCGTCCCGATATCCACTCCTTCGACCCTGAGCGCGGCGAAGGCGACTAAAACAATTCCAATCGTGTTTTCAGGGGTCACCGACCCCGTAGGCACCGGGCTTGTGACTAATCTTGAACACCCTGGCGGAAACATCACCGGCGTGAGTGATCGCTGGCCTTTCGATGCGCAGGCGGAAGCTTTTCTGCGTGCGTTCCCGAAGGCGCACCGGATCGGCATGTTGTACACTCGCGGGGACGATGTCTCCAAGATCGGCGTGGACGCGATGACCGCCATTGCGCAGCGCCGAGGGTTTGCCCTCGACCTCTCTCCGGTCTCACAAGGTACTGACGTATACTCGTCTGCCGTCGCACTCCTGCGCAATGTGGATGCAATTTACACCGGCATCGACCACCTGATTCTTGAGAACCTCGACGGTCTTGTAAAGGCGGCGCGCGAAGCGCGGAAACCGCTTTTTGGCGGTGAATCTGGCAGCGTTGAGAAAGGTGGCGTTCTCGCACTGTCCATCAACATGACGTCTTTCGGAGATTTGACCGCCGATCTCGTCGCCGAGGTCTTGATGGGGAAGAAGCCATCCGACCTACCCGTGCGTGTCGTTTCGAGTGGAAATCTGCTCATAAATCGCGCCGCCGCGTCACAGTTCGGGGTTGACCTAAAGGTCTTCGAGGGGACGAATTTCAAGTTCGTAGACGCGAAGTGATCCGACTATGGACTCAGGTACGTTTCTCATTCCAATTGATGCGATGCTCTACAACTCGACGGGACTCCTTTTCGTGGTCCTCGGTGTTCTGAGCCTTATCCGTATGGCGGGATTCCCCGACCTGACCGTCGACGGTTCATTCACGGTCGGAGCCGCTGTCTACTCCGTGTGCCTGACCTCAGGTTTCGGGACAGCTGCATCATTTGCCGCTGCTGCCCTCTCGGGTGGTATTGGCGGGCTGCTCACATGGACGATCAACGATCGGCTCGGAGTGGGAAAGGTCATCTCTGGTGTTCTCTCCATGATCATTCTCCTTCTTTCGGCGCCGTACATTTCTGGTGGATCGACGAGGAGCTTGCTGCGCGTCGAGTCGTTTCAGTCCAGGCTCGACGTGCTCGATGCGAATCTTTCCGGTCGTATCATCGGACCGGCCTCATACCAATCACACTTCATTTTCACGGCGTTCTGGCTTGTTGCGTTCACCCTCACTGCGTGGCTCGTCGCGCGGGCACTCAGCAGTCGGACTGGGCTCCGACTACGCTACGCAGGCAGTGCAGCAGCGCCGACGCTGGTGCCTCAGCAAGAGCGTCGACTCCTGCTTGTTGCGGCACTCGCGTGTGGGAACGCGATAGTCGCCATGGGTGGTGCGTTAGAGGCGCAGCGGCGAGGTGGATTCACGAACAATATGGGCACGGGAATCTTGCTTGTCGGCCTTGCTATCCTAATCCTCGGCGAGGCCCTAATTAAGTCGTTCCGAAAACGAGAGTTTCTCCGATTGAATGAGTACCTGCTCGCGGTCGTCATCGGCTGTCTTGTATACTCGGCCGGGCTTCAGGGGATTTTATCTCTTCGCGTTCAACTTGTTGACATTCGTCTCCTGACGGCGCTGTTTCTCCTCCTGCTGCTCGGAATCGCCGGGCGCGCGCACTCTAGTTCTACGAGGCTTTTTTGACCGATAGTGCGCGCATGACAAACGCCGGTTTTCGTTATCCAGGAGCATCAAAGTGGGTGTTCCAGAACCTGAACATAGTGGTCCGGTGCGGAGAAACCATTCGGTTTCTAGGCCGCAACGGCACCGGTAAGACAACACTGTTAAAAGTATTTGGGGGCGTGCTGCAGTTGACCGAGGGACGCATAGAGTTGCTGCCCGGGGTCAAAGCAGCGTATATGGACCAGTCCGCAGGGGAGATGCTTGCGCTAAGTTTAACGGTCCGAGAGCAACTCAAGGTCGCAGCAGGTGGAGCACCTTCCGGGCACGGGCGAACGCTACTGTCCTCGTTTGGCCTCGCACTCGAACTACGTCTAGATGATTTCGTCGGTCACCTCTCGGGCGGACAACGCCAAATACTTGCGCTTGTGACAACGCTCATAAGTGGTGCCAACTTACTCTGCTTGGACGAATTCATGTCGTCACTGGACGACCAATCCGCCCTGACGGCGGGTGAAGCGCTGCGTCAGATGCAAGCACAGCGCAACATATCACTGCTCGTCGCTAGCCACAGTTCATTGCCAATTCCAGTGAGTCGCGAAGTTGGAATTCACAACACCGGAGGCACACCGTGAAGGAAACTCTTTGGCACGTCACGCTTTTTGCAATTGGGATATTGGCTGCTACTTGCGTATTCTGGGTCATCCAGCGAAAGAAAGGGCAGCCTTTTCCCTGGTGGGCATCAATAGTTATTGAAGCATCAATCGGCGTGATCGCTGGCTTTGTCGCCTACCATGTGACACATGAAGGCGAGGAGACCAAGAAGGAAGAACTATTCCGCGAAATCGGGACATTCCTTATTCATACTTTGTTTGTCATGATTGTTCTAGAGCTAGGGCGGTCAGCACGTAAGCTAGAAAAGGCCGAGCGAGATATTCAAGACGCTATCAGTGATGTCAAGACAATAACTCAGGCGAGGCTCGATACCATAGATCGCACAGTGGCGACTTCGATAAGTGGCCTGGCCGCAAGCCACGCGGAGTTGGCTCGGATAATCGACAATGATCAACGCATAATACTGGCTCGCAGTGAACCGCTCGAACGTAGTAAGGAAATAGCGGTACTTGGAGTTGAACGGCTGGATCACGGTGAGTTGCCCGCCCCATTGCGGCCACCGGATGATGGAGAACCTAGTGATAACAATCAGTGGGAGGAGACGATATCACTTCTGAGATTTGATCGGCTGCAGGATTTGCTCTTCTCGACCGACTACCTTAGGCATTTTTTTAAGCTTTCGCAAGCGACCAAGAAACAGTACCGCTTGCTGATTGTAAACGATACTCCGCGGAGTGAGGTGGCTATTCATTCGTTCCTTGAAATGTCTGATCGGCTCGGCATTCCGACTTACGTGCATCTAAAGAGCCACTTCCATGCGATGCTCCACACGCTTGATACGTTATTGCCGGCTCGTGACGCTTCCGAAGTTAATCTCATTCTGCAAGGCCAGCCCGAGCTAAGTATTCTTGTTGATGGCAAACAGAATGGCCTCAAGGAAGATAACTACCTTCTCCGGTTCAGGATTGATAAAGGCAAAGGTCCAGTCAGAAGCTACGGCCGAAATCAGGGCCAGCACAAGACGCTTACTCGGATAGGAATTGTTCATAAACTGTTACTGTTGGGAATTCGGGACGATGAGCGTCGCGGCCTTGCACATCTTGCGGCGGTCCTTCGCGACAACCGGACTGACCCCTGGAACAAGGATTCCTTGGAGCGAGAGCTGAAACCATGAAGGTGTCGTGCACGCCAATTTCACTTCTCAACCTGGGTGGACTGCGCGCCCCCCTCGGGGTGGCGGTAAATACAGACCTCCACGAGGCCACGCAGGACATTCAGCTTAAGATTTCCAATAATTACTACGATGCATTTCGACGGGCCCCCGGCGCCGTCTTTTCTGTGACGGCGGACAGGTACCTAAAGGGACGGGACGAGTCTTGGAGCGACAACGGTTTTCTCTGCCCAGAAATGCCCATCGATCGACGATCGGCCGGACGGTTGACGATCAAGGTGCCTGGTGCTAATAGAGGGCGACATGCGGTTGCCTTCCTGCACGCCGGACGCAGAAATTGTCTAGCGCCGCTTCACTTCGATTGGGATCACGCGTGGGTGGCGCATGCGTGTCTGACTGGCCGCAAGCGCTTTTTCTTTTTCCCGCCGGAATCAGGCTGGCTCCTTAACCCCATTATCAACACGAGTAGCTTCGCGGTTCCAAGATTCAGTGAATTGGATGCCACGAAGTTCGTAGAGAGCGTCGGCGGTATTCAGGTGACTTTGGAAGCGGGACAAGGCGTACTGTTTCCGTCTCTTTTTTGGCACGGTGTTGCATATGACGAGCCGTGCCTGTCCGTGTCCGTACGGTTCAGCCAGCCTTTCGGAGCGCGTCCTTATTCCGCGCTGCCCAGATCATGGTTCCTTCAGCGTCTTCTCTGGGTATTTTTTCGAAGCGGATTCGCAGAAGAAAGCAGGTTGTTTTTAGCGGCGTATTTGCAAATGTTTTTTCGAAGACGCGGCTGGAAGAAACGGTACCATGAGACTTTGGCGTTTGTGGTTGATGAACTCAAGCGTCGGGGAGAAACGTGTGGTCTCGATTGCTGGATGGGGGAGAACTTCTTATCTGAGCCATGTCTAGCCCAGAATGAACTCCAGTTCTATTACGGAGTTAGGCCGACGTCGGCAGACCCGGAAGAAATTAAAAATGTTCAAGATTACCTGTTTGAAGGAACTCCCAAACCCAAAGGTACATCTGAGAAATTAGCAGCGCACGCGCTACGGCTACGCCAGGGGCTACGGCCGCAGCGTGGTTTTGTTGAGGTGGTATGACAAGGAGAACTATGACCTGGACGAAGAAGGCCAATTCTGGTGACGCGCCGAACCGCCTATCTAAGGAAGAGTTGCGCGGCTCTAGGCTTGGGCTGCTCGGTCGGTTTCCAGCGGAGGACATATATGAGCCAGAGGAGAGTGCCGACGTCTTTGGGCGTGAGGCCCTCAATTCAGAACGGCTCGACTCTCTTGCCAAGCCGAAAACCGCTTGAGGCATCCGCGGCTTCATGGGACGCCTGCTACGTCCGTGGAGCGACTCCGTGGCAGAGCAGCGGCTTGTCGGAACCGACCATTCGGCAGCTTGGAAGCTACGTCTTGGGGGACCGACTCCTCGAGGTTGGCTGCGGTAAAGGCCCTGACCGCTCCGACCTTATCCGGTTGGGATTCGACTACGTCGGGCTTGACATTTCCAAGGACGCAACTCACGCACTGAGGGAGGGGACTACCGAAGGGAGTTGCGTCTGCGCGGATTTTTTCAAGCACTCATTCGCCCATAGATTCGATGTCGTCTACGACAAGGGCTTTTTTCACGGGTTAGCGGGCGTGCGGCGCAGGGCGACAGCCGTGCGGCGCATCGCCTCGCTTCTCAACCCAAATGGGATTTGGGTCACCGTATGCGGCTCTGCCGATCATCGCCGTGATGATTTCCAACATGGCGCGATCTACCTCCGAGATCTCGTCGGACCTGCTGAGATTTACTTCGAAGTTCTGGAGATCGTCAAGCAACCCTACGGCCTCTTGAATTCTCGCCACGAGTTTGACGCTTGGTATGCAGCTTTTCGTCGGAGGTAATAGAGCAAGCGAAAAGCTGGCGACTTCGACGATTCTGCGACTCGGACGTCACCGAACTGGTCTGCTACAAGGAGCGAGAGTAACGTAGCAACTTGTTTACTGAATGACATGTCGGCGAAGCGAATAGGTCCTCGTACACGTCGATCGCATTCGTTACATGATCATGTTCGCGGACGAGTGTGACCGACAATTCGTCCGGCGCGAAGAGTGCGACATTATCCTCATCCTGAACACCAAAGAGTGCACAATTCAGTTTTAGTGTTTCCGAAAACTCGCATTGATCCATGCCGCGGCACTTTACACCGATGGCAACCTGCTGAGCCAAGTGATGAACCATCGTTCGAAACATCTCTGGTGCCTCCGTCGCCCATGCGAAATCGAAGACATAAATTCGTTTCACTTCGACCTGATTAGATATTAAGCGTCTATTCAGTTCGAAATACCTGTGGCCCGATTTGGTCATCCAAAAGCTGGGGATTTCCTTCTCAAACGCTATCATTCGCAGTGACTCCTTTGTGGAATCAAAGAACTGAGCCGCAAGTTCGTACCAATCGCTCATGGCTAGTTCCATTATGCCCCGAGCCTGAAGGGCCTCGGCCACGCTGAGACGCGTGTTTCGGCGGAGGACATCACTCACAACTCGTCGAAGGGCCGAATCGCTCCAAGCCGGATCGTGGACTGGACTATATGCCGACCTTCGAAAGGCCTGCTCATTTCTTGTGGCCTCGATCGCACGCTCCCAAATCCATTGGTTCTTGCCAAGGGTAAAGAGGAAACTCGTTCCGCATCGAATGTCAAACTCTCGCTCTCGAAGACCCATACGCCGCGCCACTTGCATGCATTCATATCGCTGGTCGGCGGTTAGGTCATGCGATACGCAAAGCGTATAGTCTTTCCAGGGCTGTCTTGATCGAAACTCCAAAGCCACCGTGAGGGAGGCCTCCAGGGCTCTTCGGAGTTCGGTAAGGCGTGGATGTCGGTAGTGTTTGCACTGGTAAGCATGGTAGGAGCCGCTCGCTTCTCTACGGACAATATCAACTCCCCAGTCTGGAGGTCGGTTTCTCGTGATGCGGTCGCCGGCGTGCTCCGACTCCAACACAAGCGCAACCAGTACCTCAAACGCGTCGCTGCTTGGTAGATACCAGGGATTAATAGTCATCGTCCAAACGTAGATTCACCAGCGTTCTGTAATTTCAAGGTGCCCGTGATGCCGACAGTTGTCAACAATTGCCTCTCAAGCGTAGTCTGGAGCAGGGACAGTTGCGCGCGGTTTTCTCCGGCAATTAACTGTAACATCGGCTACAAGAACGGATCAAAGCGAGTCGACGACTACCTAAAGCATTGACGCTCCTAAGGTCCGTGCGAAATCAACCGGGCGAACGATGCCAATGCCTTGAAAGACTCGGAGCCGTAGAAGGTGGCGATCACCCGATACGACGAGATCAGCTTTTCCTGCCAAGGCGCACTCCAAAATGCGATTGTCGGATTCGTCGCCTGTGATCGCTTCCACACCTATTGTTGGAGATACAATCTCGGAGACTTTTGCCAGCAATTTCAGGTGCCCAGCTATTTCGTGTTCGTCCCAATGCACGTAATCGCGAAGTACGTGAGCAATTTCCCGCATGATCGGCGGCGAGATCAACAGGGTGTACCGGCGGTTGATTGCCGCCTTCCAAATGCGAAATGACTGGCCTTGTGGATGGGTGAAGGCCGAAAAATAGACGTTGGTGTCGAGGACGACTCTAAGCCCGCTGGCTTTGTCGGTACTCATGGATGACGCGGTTTACATCCTTGGGCTTGATGCCGAGCTTTTTTGCTTGGGCAGCGCCGTAGCGCGAAAGGCGAGTGCTCTCTTTGAGCAGCTCCTCTACGCTCATGGGGTTTTTGGCCTGCTCAGCGCGCGCCTGCTCAATGAGGCTCGTGATCCAGCGCTGTTCATCGCGATCGCGCTGCGTGCGATAACGCCGATAGACGCGCACCATCTCGCGAAACAATTCGCTTTTGGTGCGGCGTTCCTCTTTCGCCAGGGTTTCGACTTCCTTGACCACTGCGGTCGGAACGGAGAATCCCATGACCTTGGTTGTTCTGCTCGTGCTCATAAGCCTATGGATGGATTAAACTTAGTTAAAACAATTATAAATCTCACGGCAAAATCCGTCAAGACACGTGCGCGCGGCCTGCCGCGGCGTTCTCAGTATCGATGACGCTGTGCAAACTCTGGTCTGGCAGTGCCCAGATAGGCTCCAAGATCACCGCCGGCATAGAGAGGTAATGGGGGACAACCGTCTCAGCGGGAGGATCGGTGAAAAGGGGAGAAATCGTAAACCAAAACAAGCCGGCTCGCTTTGCATTGCCGCAAACCAAAGGATGATTGGCCAGCTCCATTAGCCGCTTGCCTCGCGCTTCGTCCGTCGTCTCCACGAGGACAGCCCGGATCGGATGAACACCGAATGCTTCCCGGTGCCTCTGCTGCTTTTTGACGAAATGGTAGTAGCCGCGGAATTTCTTGAGCATGTCGGTCATGACCATGCTGCCGCGATCGGCCTCGTAGAAAAAATGAGCGAGCTGGCTATCGGCGGGGCGATCCATAAACCGAAGTGTGAACATTGCGTCGGGCTCCACCGGCAAACGTTCCATTTCATCGGCTTCTTCCCAGAAGTAACCGTCACTGCCGCGACTCGCTTTCACTTTCGGCACTTCTACTTTGTGACCGGCGAGTTGGCCACCCTGACACCAAGCCTCAAGACTGACTTGGGCTGCGGCGGTCCTGCACGCCATCTCCAGAAGGAAGTGTAATCGAGAGAGCATCAGGCTGTGCTTCAGAAAACCGAGCTGCATATGCTGGCCGCGGTAGGCAGCCTGTGCATAATCTTTCTCACGATTGCTCTTGATCTCGTCGAGCATCTGTGGGTGGATGTCGAGGCCGCGATGCTCCACCAACAGGTTGATGGGACCCCGGTCATCGAGGTAGTAGTAGAACTCGCTGTGATTACGAATCCCCGGAAATGCGAATCGATTCGTGAGGCCCCGCTCCCACAAGCGCCGTAGGCGCCGATGCGTCACGTCCTCGTTTCCGCCCACGAGTCGGACCAGCTGCGAAGCAGGGGAGAACCGGTAGCGGAGGATCGCATCGAGCAGATCCAAATCACGATCAGTGATCGGACCTCCAGTGACCTCCGTGGGACGAATGAACTTTGAAAAATTTCGGCTGCTCATAGCGTGTGAGATAAGAACTGGCTAGAAAAAGAGAGGCTCTACAGGCAGCTCGCATGCTCAAAACGCATGCACGCAAAAACGGCCGTTTCGACCGTATCAGAACTGTATCAAAACCCCAACTTTTGAGCCTGTTTGGGTTATCCGTCGAGCGAAGAGCAGATTCCCCAAGTTATTGTAAAGACTGAAAATGCTTGCTAAGGAATGGAGCTTTTGGAGAGAGTTTTTACGCGCCCAAGGCAGGTGCGCTACCAGGCTGCGCTACGCCCCGACGTTTCGAGCTCTTTGAGTTTAAGATACTTCTCCCAATCGCGCAACGACCGGCACGCACGGACCATGTCTAAACTGTGGCGAACTCCGAGCAGAGCTGCGAACGCGTCAATATCGCGAAGGGTGTATTCTTAATCGATTGCCGAGACGTTCGCCCTGATTTTGCCAGTGACACCACTGTAAGCCTGGAACAATTCCGCTTGGTCGACATGTCCGAGCCGGCTAGCACTAACGGCATGGCAAAACGGCGGAGCGCAGAAGACTGGCTGCACGTGGGCAGCCCCAAAGCGGCCCGAAAGTTGCGCCGATCTTTCTGTCGTAGAATCCTGCCGAAGTTTGCGCTTGCCGGTCAAGGACTATCTGCTGGCTATCCTGCCCGGCCTCGATTCTCGACGGCTCTCCGAAGTCGCCCAACTCACCCGGCGGGCGCTGAACGAGTCGTATCGCATTTTTCCGGAAATGCTCTTGCACGAAGCACTCGAAGCCGAATCGCAAAGGTGTGGGCACATCACGGCCCGGCTGCACCGCCACGAAACTCAATCGTTCAAACGAAGCTGCTTTTTTCGCATGCTAAAATGCAATTTCACGATTCGTTTTTTCTTCGTCCACATCTAATATCCTTCGCGGGGGCGTTTGTGTTCCATTCCAATCGAGTTATTGGACTTATCTTATTGGCCGCCATGGGCGTGCTGATCTTGTCCGGATGCCAGCAGCAACAGGCGAAAACCGCGGGTCCACCTCCGGCCGTGCCGGTGACCGTCGTGAAGGCTTCCCAGGAATCAGTGCCGACCGAGCTGCGGGTGGTCGGGACGGTGGACGCGTCCGCAATCGTACAAGTGAAATCGCAGATCGCCGGGCAACTCGAACGAGTGGCATTCGTCGAGGGGCAGAACGTGGCCAAGGGCGACCTGCTTTTCGTGATCGATCAGCGGCCGTTCCAGGAAGCTCTTCGGCAGGCGGAGGCGGCGGTGGCGCGGGACCAGGCGCAGATCCATCAAGCGGAGGCGGCCGTGGATCGCGATACCGCGCAGGCGCAGTTCGCGGCGAGCGATGCGGCGCGGTACGCCGAGCTGTCCAAAGCGGGCGTCGTCTCCAAATCGCAGGCGGATCAGACGAAGACCAATGCGGATGTCTCGCGCGAAGCCGTGCGGGCCACTCGGGCATCAATCGACAGCGCGCGCGCGGCACTTGCGGCGGACCAGGCTGCCGTGGCTGCTGCCAAATTGAATCTGAGCTTCTGCGAGATCAAAGCGCCGATTTCCGGGCGCGCCGGCAACCTGCTGGTGCACGCGGGAAATCTGGTGAAAGCCAACGATGTGCCGCTGGTGGTGATTCACCAGGTGTCGCCGATCTTCGTAAACTTCAGCGCGCCTGAGCAGCACTTGGCCGCAATCCGTCGTCTGAACAGCGCCCACCCGCTTACAGTGAATGTGTTCGCGAAGGACAATCCCGATCATGCGGCCATTGGACGGCTCGCGGTGATTGACAACTCGGTGGATGCCACCACGGGCACGATTCATCTCAAGGCGAGTTTCGATAATCAGAATTCGGCGCTTTGGCCGGGGCAATTCGTGACGACCGTTCTGACCCTCGATACGATCAACAATGCGGTAGTGGTTCCGGTTTCGGCGGTCATGGCAGGGCAGCAGGGATCGCTGGTTTACGTGATCAAACCCGACAACAAAGCGGAAGCCCGGCCGGTCACGCCGGGACGCGTTTTCGGGGAGAAGCAGATCATCGAGAAGGGTGTCGAGCCCGGCGAAAATGTCGTGGTGGACGGACAGTTGCGGCTGATGCCGGGGGCGGAAGTCCGCATCGTGGAGGCCGGCAAATGAACCTGTCGCGGATCTTCATCGAGCGGCCGGTGATGACGGCGCTCGTCACGCTGGCCGTCGTTTTGTTCGGGATTCTGGCGTTTCGTGAGCTTCCCGTGGCCGCGCTTCCGAGTGTCGACTATCCCACGATCTCCGTAAGCGCGTTTGTGCCAGGGGCGAGTCCGGAGACGATGGCGTCAACCGTGGCCACCCCGCTCGAGCGCGAATTCTCTACCATCGCGGGCATCCAGCAGATGAGCTCGGTGAACGCGCTCGGCTCCACCGCAATCACGGTGCAGTTCACGCTCGACCGCAAGATCGACGCGGCGGCGCAGGACGTCCAGGCCGCGATCGCGCGCGCGTCGGGGCGATTGCCTACGAGCATGCCGCGGCCGCCATCGTATCAGAAGGTCAATCCGGCGGAGCAACCGGTGCTGTATCTCTCGATGGACTCCACCACGCTGCCGATGTACACCGTGAACGAGTACGCCGACAACATTCTGGCGCAGCGCATCTCGATGATCAGTGGCGTTTCGCGCGTGCAGGTTTTCGGCGCGCAGAAGTATGGCGTCCGCGTGCAAGTGGATCCCGATCAGCTCGCGGTACACAAAATCGGCATCGACGAGGTGCGGCAGGCGATCGCGCAAAACAACAGCAATCTGCCAACCGGCCGCCTCGATGGCGATACGCAGGCGTTCACGATTCAATCGAGCGGCACGCTTGCGAATGCGGCGGCCTTCAAGCCGGTGATCGTGGCTTACCGCAACGGCACTCCGGTTCGGCTGGAGCAGATCGCGAACGTGATCGACAGCGTCGACAACACGCGCATGCTCGGCTGGTTCAACAACACACGCGCGGTGATCTGCGCGATTCAGAAGCAGCCCGGCACCAATACCGTGGAAGTGGTCGACAGCATCCGCGCGCTGCTGCCGCAGTTCCGCCGCGAGATTCCTCCGGCTATCACTTTGGCCGTGGCCCACGACGCCTCGGAATCGATTCGCGGATCGATTCGCGACGTGGAATTCACGCTGGTCCTGACCATCTGCGTCGTCGTGATGGTGATCTTCCTGTTCCTGCGGAACATGACCGCGACGCTGATTCCCGGCGTAGCGGTTCCGTTTTCGATCATCGGCACGTTCGCGGTGATGTGGGGCCTGGGATACAGTTTGAACAATCTTTCGCTGATGGCGCTGACACTCTCGGTGGGCTTCGTGGTGGACGACGCGGTCGTGATGCTCGAAAACATCGTGCGCCATATGGAGATGGGCGAGAAGCGAATGTATGCGGCGATGACGGCGGCGCGCGAGATCGGATTCACGATTCTTTCGATGACGTTCTCGCTGGTGGCGGTGTTCATCCCAGTGCTGTTCCTGGGCGGCATCGTGGGCCGGCTGCTGCACGAGTTTTCGGTGACGATCGTCGTGGCGATTCTCATCTCGGGTTTCGTCTCGCTCAGCCTGACGCCGATGCTGGGGAGCCGGTTCCTGAAGGCCGATCATGGCAAGCGGCACGGCTTCTTCTACAACTTTCTGGAAGGCAGTTTCAACCTGCTGACCCGCGGTTACGAGCGAACTCTCCGCGTGGCGATGCGGTTCCACCCCGTTACGATGGCGGTCGCGATCCTCATGCTCGTCGGGACGGTGTACCTGTTCAAGACGATGCCGACTGGATTTATTCCGAGCCAGGACAGCGGCTTCATGTTCGCCGCAGTGCTGGGGCCGCAGGATATCTCGTTCGATTCGATGGCGCGGCATACCAAGGCGGTGGGCGATGTGTTCGCGGCGCACCCCGACGTGGCTTCGGTCGGCGTCTTTGTTCCGGGCGGCGGCAGCATGAATCAGGGAATCGTGTTCGCGCGCATGAAGCCCCGCGAGGAGCGTAAGAAGTCGGTGGACCAGATCATCGACGAGCTTCGTCCAAGAGCGGCGCAAGTGCCGGGTGTGTTCGCATTCATGCAGAATCCGCCGCCCATCACAATCAGCGGCCAGGCGATCGGGCAGAGCGCGTATCAGTTGACGCTGCAGAGCGCCAATCTGCAGGAGATTTACGATTGGACGCCGAAGCTGGAAGGCGCGATGCGCAAGCTGCCGGGGTTTGTCGATGTGCAGTCGGATATGCGGATCGCGAGCCCGCAGTTGACCATCGATGTGGACCGCGACCGCGCACAGTCGCTCGGGATATCGGTGCAGCAGGTGCAGGACGCGCTGTTCAGCGGCTTCAGCCAACGCGAGGTCTCGGTGATCTACGCGCCGGCGAATCAATACTCGGTGATTCTGGAGCTTGCGCCGCAGTACCAACGGAATCCGGACGCGCTCTCAAAGGTGTATATTCGCGGCGGGCAAGGGCAACTGGTGCCGCTCGATTCGGTAGTCAAGATGAAGCGGGAGAAAGGGCCGCTGCAGATCAACCATTTCGGGCAGTTGCCGGCCGTGACCATCGGGTTCAACCTGCGCCCGGGATTCTCGCTGGGACAATCGGCCCAGTTGGTGGACGATACGATTCGCGAGATGCGCATGCCACCGACTATCAGCGCGAACTTTCAGGGCGCGGTCAAAGAGTTCCAACAGTCGTTTCAGAATCTGACGATCCTGCTGATCGTGGCGGTGGTAGTGATTTACATCGTGCTGGGGATTCTTTACGAGAGCTTCATCCATCCGATCACGATTCTCTCGGGCTTGCCCTCGGCGGTATTCGGCGCGCTGCTGACGCTGGTCATCTTTCACAAGGAGTTGGACCTGTACGCGTTCGTCGGCATCATCATGCTATTCGGCGTGGTGAAGAAGAACGCGATCATGATGATCGACTTTGCGATTGAGGCGCAGCACCAGGGGCGTAAACCGTTCGACGCGATCTGGGATGGCTGCCTGCTGCGATTCCGGCCGATCATGATGACAACCGTCGCGGCGCTCTTCGGCACGCTCCCGATTGCACTCGGATACGGCGAGGGTGCGGACGCGCGGCAGCCGCTGGGACTGGCGGTTGTGGGCGGGCTGGTGGTGAGCCAGTTTTTGACCCTGTACATCACGCCCGTGATCTATCTGTATCTGGAGAAGGTTCAGGGTTGGTTCAAGCCGCGGCGCACGAAGGTGGAGCAGACTGAGGCTGTGCTGGCTCCTCAGTAGATATGGCTCAGGCCGCATCTCGGATTTCGATGGCAACCGTTTTCCCGTTCGCGCGGAACGCTCCTTCGATCTGATCGAAACGGGACTGTCGCCGTAAATCAAAGAGCCTGTCAACGTTGGATGGCCAGGCGCAGATGCCGCGCCAAATCGCTCTTGCGAAGGCCAGCGTCCATGAATTCGCGATAGAGCGCGGCCTTGGCGGCTTGCAGTCCGGGTAACCAATTCATTCAGAACGGCGTACGATTGGTGTTGCAGTAATACCGTGAAGCGAGCGGTACCATTTAGCCATGCGGATTTTGGCGATTCTTTTGGTGGCGGTAGCGCTTTGCGCGCAGGTGCCCTCCCGGATTCAGATGGGGTACGACTCGATTCAGGCGGCGCGGCTGAAGGCGCAGTTGACGTTTCTTTCGTCGGATGCACTGGAGGGGCGGCGGTCGCTCGAGCGCGGATCGGAAGTCGCGATTCAGTGGATCGCGAGTCAGTTCGCGGCGGCGGGACTCAAGCCGGCGCACGGCGATTCGTTCTTGCAGCCGGTGCCGTTGATCGAGTACACGGCGGATCGCGCGGGTACCTCGTTGAGCGTCCGGCAGGGGGACAAGGCGCAGACGTATCGCGCTCCCGATGCGACCAGCACGTTTCCGAATGAAGTGACGATTTCCGGTCCAGTGATTTTTGCTGGGTACGGAATCACCGCTCCCGAGCTGAACTACGACGACTATCAGGGCATCGACGCGCGCGGGAAAATCGTGCTGATCTTCAATCACGAGCCGCAGGAGAACGATTCCGATTCGATCTTCAATGGCAAGGGCAATACGCGCTACACGAACAACAATCCTAAGATCCGCAACGCGGAGCGGCATGGCGCACTCGCAGTTCTGACGATGGCGGACCCGAGCCACGCGCCAGTTGCCGCAGTTGCAGGCGCAGGACGAGGAGGCAGGGGGCAGCAGGCGGCCCAGCGGCCGCGGATTCCATCGGAGGCGCTCGCGGAAGGCGGGGCTGGGATTCCGTCGGTCGCGATTTCGGCGCAGCTTGCCGCGAGCCTGTTCGGATCGGCGGGAAAAGATGCGCGCGAAGTTCAGACGGGCATCGACAGCAAGCTCAGCCCGGCGCCCTTTCCGATTCCCAACACTACGATTGAGCTGCGTACGACGCTGGCGGAGCGGCGGCGCGCGACTACATATAATGTTGCTGGCATAGTGGAGGGCAGCGATCCCGCGCTGAAGAGCGAGACGATCGTTTTCAGCGGCCACTTCGATCACGATGGCATGGGACCGGCCGGGATTTACCGCGGCGCCGATGACAACGGATCGGGGACGGTGGGCGTTGTCGAGCTGGCGCGGGCGTACGCAATGAATCCGGCGAAGCCGAAGCGCTCGCTGCTGTTCATCGTGTTCGCCGCGGAGGAGCGCGGGCTGCTCGGATCGTATTACTACGCGGCTCATCCGCTGCGCCCGCTGGCGACCACGAGGGCGCACATCAACTTCGACATGATCGGGCGTAACGAGGCTCCGGTGAATCCGAACGTGCCGCAGCCGGATATATCGTCCGATACGTCGAACGAACTCGGATTGATCGGGACGCACTACAGTCCCGATTATCGCGAGGTGGTGGAGCGGCATAACAAGACAGTGGGTCTGAAGCTGACTTACAAATGGGACCAGGATGCGGCGCAGCAGGTGCTGTTCCGCAGCGATCAGTATCCGCTGCTGCTGCACGATATTCCAGCGGTCTGGTGGTTCACCGGTTTTCATCCGGACTATCACCAGGTGACCGACACGGTGGAGAAAATTAACTTCGAAAAGATGACGAAAATTTTGAAGCTGGCATATCTTTCGGGGTTTGAGTTCGCGGATGCGCGGACTGGACCGAAGCTGCAACCGCGGGCGAAGAGCCGGAATTAGGCGGATTTGGTGGAGGATGCGGCGAGCGCGGGGTCACCGCTAGCCGCGGTGCTGCGCGCAGCGGGTTTTCGGGGGACAGTTCGCAGGAACTGGATCCACTCCTTGGCTTCCGCGCGAGAGAATTCGGTTTGCCACAAGCTGTGAAACTCGCGAGTGAGCTTGCGCTGCTTCTTGCGCAAAGGCGCGGTGAGCTTGCGTCCCGCACCTAGCTCGTTGAAAAGCTTTCGTGCGGTCCTCACATCATTAATGTTACCGAGGACAGTCTGAAGCTTCCGGAGCTGATCGACACGCACGGCGCCATCGGGCCCAAGAGCATCCTGAAAGAGTTCGAGCGCATAGCGAAGTTTCTTCGTCGCAATGCGAACCTTGTGTAACTCCTTACCGGAATGTGAGCGTTCTGCGTGAAGCCCGGACTGAAAGAACCTCTTTGCCACGGGAGGCAACTCACCGCGGGCGAACTCCGGCCACGATTGGGCGGCGAGATCCTGGGGAATTTCGATGGCTGCGAGATCCGCGCGCCACTTCGCGCCGCGCTTCTGCAAGATCCAACGACGCAATGGCGTGACCAGTCGCCGCTCCGCCGCTTTCCGCTGATTGTGCAGACGACTACTCCACCGCGATACGTTGCGCGCACCGGATTTCGCGAGCAGCTCGAGCCCGATATCGGAATCGCGAACATCGCCGGCGGCAGACGCGAAAGTTTTGAGCTGCCGTCGAATGGGTTGCAGTTGCGATGCAGGCAGCCAGGACTTAAAGATGTCGAGTGCTTGCGAGAAGCGCCGGATGGAGACCCGGAAGTCGTGGATCACGTCGGCGTCGTGGCGTGCCCGGAGAGTCTTGCGGATTTGGAGCGAAAAGCTCTGTAGGAGTCGATTGATCCGGTGGGAGGCAACCTCAACAAGAACCGCAGAATCCGGCATAAAGCGTTTCCCTAATTATACATATTCGAAACCGTTCGAAACCAAGAGGACGCTAGGGCTCACTGCCCGGCAGGACGTTTTCGATACGCCGGTCCGGAATCAGCCAGATCAGCGCCGCGATTACGAAGATTGCCTCAGCGATCCAACCGGACAGCAGAGTCGCGGCCATCGCCGTGACGTAAAGGACCGGTGAGAGCTTGCCCTTCCAGTCGCGCCCGACCGCTTTTTTCAGAATCGAGCCGGGACCTTGGGAGCGGATGATCGCCTGCTGGAGCAAGTAGTACGCGATCGCGGCCATTAGCAGCACCATTCCGTACAGTGCCGTGGGTACCGGGGTGAAGTGATTTTCTCCCATCCAGCCGGTGGCAAACGGAAACAACGACAGCCAGAACAACAGGTGGAGGTTGGCCCAGAGGATCGCGCCCGTAACCCTGCTCACTGTGTGCAACATGTGGTGGTGATTGTTCCAATAGATGCCGACATACACGAAACTCAAAACGTAGCTGAGGAATACGGAAAGTACGGGCGACAGGTCGTGCCAGTTGTCCCCGTGCGGCACCTTCATTTCCAGCACCATGATCGTGATGATGATCGCGATCACGCCGTCGCTAAATGCCTCCATGCGGGCCTTACGCATCTTTCCTCCGTTGCACCGCGGATGAACGGCTTCGGCGGCGGCAGATCTTATCCTACTGCCCGCTTTGGGTCCGCACCATATAATTTTTGGCGCGCGATTCCAGCATTGCGCGATTCGACTCGGACGCTGACCGGAGGCGCGCGTCAGCCGCAGAATCGCTCAACCGACCGCTCTGATCCCCGTCATACATTACCCTCTCCCCATTCCCTTCCGAGATCTGGCACACTAACGTTTGATGCCTTTGCTGAGAAAACTGGCCAAGCCGCTGATCGTCCTGCTGCTCTTGGGCGGGGTGGTGGCAGGCGCGCGGATAGGACTGCGCTCGATGCGCGGCCGCGAGATCGGCGTCTGCGTTTATGCCGATTATGCTTTCCGGGAGCGGTCGAACTGGCAGGAAGTAATCACGAACCGGTTCCGCGAGCTCAATCGAGCGTTTCAAAACACCAAGGTGCAATGGAAGATAGCCGGCGGGGTGGATGATGATCCCGTGGCGAACCAAGGCAACATCGACCAGCGCCGCGCGGCTTTGGACAATCGATCGGAGTGCAAGGCCGATTTCATCCTGAGTATCGCCGGATTCAAGGACGGCCGGCGCAGCGGGAGCGCGAGCCCGTTCTCCCGCACTGCCATCGCGGTGGACTACTCGTCCAAGCCCGAACAGGAAAATACGCGCGCTCTGATTCGGGCGCTCGCCTATACCTTCGGCGCACCCACGGAGCCCACCGGCGCCGGTACGCTCATGACCGAACCGCCTGAGGGCGATTCGTTTTCTCCCAAGACTGTGGCATTGATCCGCGAACTTCGCGACTACAATTTCGCGGCTGGGATCGATGGCCTGACTCCTGAGTTTGAGGGTCGCGCGCAGGCCGCCATCCAAACCGCGGCGACCGGAGGCTCCGGCAACCCGGCCGCTATATCCCATCGACTACTCGGCGGAGCACTGCTCAATGAGCTGAGAGCTGAGCAAGCGGTGGTACACTTTCGGGAATCCTTGAAGATCGACCCGGCAAGCGCTGCCGTACATGCCGAGCTAGCCACCGCGCTTTCCAAACTGTCGCTGCACACGGAGGCGTTAAAGGAGCTGGCGGAAGCGGTCCGTCTCGATCCGAAAAACGCCCTTCTCCGCGCGAGCTATGCCGGGCAACTTTCGCACGAGGGCGATTCCGAAGCGGCAGTCGATGAACTGGAGAAAGCCATCCAGCTTGCCCCGAACAATCCGGTCTATCCGACTTCGCTGGGCGCCATTCTCAGCAGGGTAATGGGTCGGGATGATGAATCCATCGCCGCGTACAAGGCTGCCCTCAAGATCGCTCCAGATTTGCAGATGGCCCAGATCGGCTTGAGCCGAGTGGAGGCGCAAAAGCAAAAGGCCGAATCCGACCTTGTAGAGCGGCGGCAGTTGGCGCAGAAGAACCCGACTGACGCAGGCACGCAGTACGACCTGGCAGTGGCCGAAGCTCGCACCGGCAACCTGGATGCGGCAATTCGCGGTTTCGATAAGGCTGCTACCTTCAAGACCACCGCAGGTCGAGCCTATGCCAGCCAGGCGATGCTTTATTATTTGCGCAAAAACTACACCGCCGCGTGGAAATCCATCAAAGCAGCGCGCGCCGAAAAATTCGAGCCCCCGGCTTCATTGGTTGCCGCGTTGAAGCGCAAGCAGCCGGAATAGCGGCACCGCTCCCTTTGGCCGGGCTCAGTATCGGAGGAAACGAGCCCTCAAAGCCGGACTGCCTCTGCCATGCAGAGCTGTTCCCTGGTTGCCGCAGCTACAGCCTCGGCGAAACTTTTCGGGTCGCCGACGGTGTACCACACTCCGGTTGTCAGCTTGAGTGCGCAGACATCCTGTCCGCGCTGCAGTTGCCGCGTAATCGCGTCGACGAACCAGACTTCGCCGCTGCGCCCCGACCCGATGTCCAGCACCGCCTCGACCACCTCCGCAGTTACCAGGTAGCGGCCGAATGACGCGAGGTTTGAATCCGTCTCCTGAGGCTTCGGCTTTTCAATAATCCGCCGCACATATTCGATCTGGTCGTCCCGCTTCTCACATTCCAGAATGCCGAAAGATTGTTTTCGGTCTTCGTCGACTTCCTGTGCAGCCATTACCGGATTGCCGGTGCGTTCATAGGTCTCGATGAGGCTGGCCGTCGCGTTTTCGCCGATCACGACATCATCGCCAAACGCGTACACGCACGGCCGGGGTCCAAACTCATTCGCGGCGGTCCGGAGCGGAATCGCGTTACCGTAGCCTGCCTTTTCGTTCTGCTCCAGAATCGAAATCGTACAACGGCTCAAACTCTCCTGAAAGCGTCGCACCACTGGTTGATCCGCCTGTCCCGCCGGCGCACCCACCGAAGAATTGAACAAATCTTCCAGGATGGCCCTATTTTGCGCAGACGCCACGATCACGACATCCCGGATTCCCGCATCGGCGAATTCCCAAACCAGATGAGCGATCACCGGGATTCGACCGAGGGGGAATAATTCCTTGGGAACCACCTTGCTTGCCGGCCACATCCGCGTCCCCAGACCGGCGGCGGCGATGACCGCCCTCGTGATTTTTTCAGGCATAAAAGGTCGAGATCAAGCCTTCATTGTAAGCGAACATTCAGCCTACTTTTTCGCAGTCCCATGAGACTTGGTCAGGTTTTCGGCCAGGAACAGGCCGGACTTGCCGCCGCTCACGATGTCCAGGTCGCCGTCGCCGTCCATGTCGCGCACGCCGATCTGAAGACCGCCGCCGGGCCGTCCGCCATATTCGATGAGATGGCGAATCCACTCGACGCCGGCAGTGCCACCGCGGCCTGCCAGCGGGCGGAACTCATACCAGTAGAGGCCGAGCGGCTCGCGCTCAGCAGGATCGGGCGCATTGCGCGCGAAATAACGTTTACCCGTGACCAGGTCCGGCTGGCCGTCGCCGTTCAAGTCCGCCAGCGCGGAAGCATGCGCCTGCGACCAGGTGTTGTCGATCAATCGCTGAGTCCACTGGCCTCCGGCGCCTTGCTCGAACCAGAGCACGCCGTAGGAGTGCGCCATGGTGGTGAGGATGTCCTTACGCCCATCTTTATTGATATCGAGAAAGTACATGAACCCGAACTCGCCGACGGGCCGGGCGTTCACCGGAGCGGAGCCGGGGCTCACCGAAGCGCCCACCGGAATCTGCAGTTGATTCCAGTCGGTCGCATGGAAGGTCCAGTTGCCGGGCCCGCGAATGTCGGCCGGCGCTTCCAGCCACCCGCGCGGGGTGAGGATATCGTTGCGGCCGTCGCCATTGATATCTCCTACTCCAATGCCGTGACCATAACTTTCGGCGGTCACGACATGTTTTATCCATTTGCCGTTGCGAAGCTCATACCAGGTCACACCGCTGGCAGCGGCTCCAGTGAACTGGGGCAGGAGCTCGACTGCCTTGCCGTCGTTGTCGAGGTCTACCAGGAAGGCGAATTCGGTAGGGCCTATGCGATCGATCTCATTATCAATCCAGGCGCCGCCGCGCTTGCCCGGGTTCTTCAACCAGAGTAGACGGCGGTTGAAGTATTCGATCTGAATGAGATCGATATTGCCGTCGCCGTCCACATCGACCGGCAGATCGCTGAAATTATCGATATAGCCGCTGGTGTAGTTGATTTCGCGCAGCGGGTGGCGGGTCCAGTTGGGCGCCTCATACCAGCTCTCACATGCGGCGATATCGGGCCTGCCGTCATTGTTGAAGTCGGCTATCGCGGCAGTTTCGCACCAGCCGGGGTCGATCATGTGCATCCGAAATGCGATGTCCGGCGGCCGGCTGGCGGCCATCATCAGAAGTGCGATGCCTAATGCAGCCGGCAAAAGGAACAGGAGGCGCTTCATTGCTTCGGGCCTTCGCGCGATGTTATCACAAGTTTCGGGGCCTTATTCCGCGAGTCCTTACGCCGCTGGCTTGAGGTCGACGGTGGGGTTGGGCCGCGACCCGAACTTCTTCGCGTAAACGCGGGTGAACTCGGCGCCGAAGAAAAAGAGCTGGGCGGAGTAGTAGGCCCAGACCATGATGACCACCAGCGATCCGGCGGCGCCGAATGTGGATGCGACACCGGCTTTGCCAAGATAAAGCCCGATCGCGGTTTTTCCCAGCGTCAGGAGAAGTGCGGTGAAACCGGCGCCGAGAATCACGTCCTCCCACTCCAGCGATACTTTCGGAACAGTCTTGAACAGCAGAGCACAGAGTGCCGTGTTCAAGAGCATCGAGAGAATGGAATTCACCGTCTCCAAAACCCAAGCGGGTATCGGCAAGTAGTTTCCGAAGAATTTTCCCAGGGCAGCCACCAAGGCGCTCATCAGCATGGAGATCAGGAACAGAAATCCCGCCATCACGATAATGATGAATGCGGATGACCGCTGCCGCAGGAGAGCTATAATCCCGCCGGGTTGCCTCACTTTCCAAAGCGCGTCCATGGATGCCTGAAGCTCGGCCACGACGGAGGTAGCGCCCCAGACCAAGGCCAGGAATCCGAGAATGGAGGCCATCAGTCCCCCGCCCCGCAAGCTGGAGTTCTGGATCAACGACTGGATCGTTTCCGCCGCAGGCCGTCCTACGAAGCTTTCCAGGTAATTGACCACTTCACCGCGAACCGCCTCGGCATCCCAGATCGCGCCGATCAGGCTGATCACCAGGATCAGTAACGGAGCGAGCGAAAGTAGCGCATAGTACGCGAGCGCCGCACCCATACGCGCCACATCGGCATCACTCCACTCCTGGTAGGTCTCGACGAAGAGGTCCTTCAAGAGACGGGGCCATCGCGAAAACATGTGCAATTGCAGACGAAGTTGGCCCATCATGGCAGGCGGCGCTTTCTATTATTTCAGAGAGACAGGAGTTGGAGATCGTTTCGACGCTCTACAAAAAAGATTTTCGAAACATACCAAGCGGACGGGAAAG
>JADMIO011482789.1_pt1 | contig 58369 bp, 49 predicted proteins | sample 8958161 | NCBI WGS metagenome assembly JADMIO01 (sample SAMN16585339, study PRJNA669376) | soil metagenome | isolation source: Crop rotation soil | place: USA: Cullars Rotation, Alabama | collected 2011
AGGTGAGCCAGTGTGATTACATTTGCGGCCTAACTGTGGCCAGTCCAGTTACGCTGGAGTCACTAGTATTTAGGTGACACTATAGAAGCGGCCGCGACAACTTGTCCACGTGGAATTCTAAGCTTAGGATCCCAATGTGCTGGAAAGCTACTTCTACGACGCGGTCAGCCCGATCGTCCTTGCCGAGTCGATCGACATGTCGAAGGTGTTCCGCGCGTCGCGCTGGGGACGGAGCCTTCGAACTCGGGACTCGGGATTCGGGATTCGGGATTCGATCGCGCCGGCGTGTGGTGTGGACGATGGGGAAGGCGACTATCTCAATTGTCCGATGACGAAAGAGGAGTACCAGCGGTTCTATGACGCGCTCATCGGCGCGGAGTCGGCGACGGTCCACGATTTCGAGAAGGAGACGTTCTTCGAAGGCTGCCTGCCGATCGAAGTGATGGCGCATCGTGGGCCCGATACGCTTCGCTTCGGACCGATGAAGCCGGTGGGATTGACCGATCCGCGCACCGGCCGCTTTCCATACGCTGTCGTGCAGCTGCGTCAGGACAATCTCGCCGGGGATCACTTCAGCCTGGTCGGCTTCCAGACCCAGTTGAAGTGGGGAGAGCAGGCGCGCGTGCTGAAGATGATTCCCGGTCTCGAGCAGGCGGAGTTCGTCCGCTTCGGGATCGTGCATCGCAACACCTACGTGAACGGACCGACGGTATTGCGGGACACGTGGCAGACGAAGGTGCGGCCGGATCTGTTCTTCGCCGGGCAGATGTCCGGCGTTGAAGGCTACGTCGAGTCCGCGGCGTCGGGCCTCCTCGCCGGCTTGAACGCCGCCGCGCTCGCCCTCGGCGAGGTGCCGCGGCCGGCTCCGCGCACGACGGCCATCGGCGCGCTCGCCTACTACGCATCGCACGCCGATCCGCGCCACTATTCGCCGACCAACATCACCTTCGGCATCATGCCGTCAGTGGCGGAGCACCTCGATGGGCGCACGGTAAAGAAGGGGGACCGAAAGATGGCCACCTCGGAGCGCGCGCTGCACGATCTCGATGAGTGGATGCGGGGGGTTCCCGCGGCTCGATGACTCGTCCCACGAGGAAACAAACCCCAGACCTCCGGCACAAACCAAGAGATCTCCCTTCGTCCCTGTTTCTCTGTTCCGTGTTTCCTCTCTTCCCCTCCGTTCCCTCTGTACTTCGTTCCCTCCGTCCCCTCCGTTCTCCGTTGCCCCTGGCCCTCTGCATCTCGAAGCACGCTGCTATGCTTTCCCGCAGATGAAGGAGCAGCTCCGCGACTTCCTCGAGTACCTCCGGCTCAATCGCAACGCCTCGGCGCACACGATCGCCGCCTACGACTCCGATCTGGAGCAGTACCTCGGATTTACCGCGACACAGTCCGGCGTCAGCGTCTCGGATCTGGAGCCCGAATCGCTCGACCTCACGTCGATCCGGCTGTTCATGGGCGAGCTGCACAAGCAGGGGCACGCCCGTTCATCGGTCGCCCGCAAGCTCTCCGCGCTCCGCGCGTTCGGCCGGTTTTTGCGGCGCGAAGGCTGGATCGAAAACGACCCGGCTTCGCTTGCGGTGTCGCCGAAGCGCGAGCAGAAAGTGCCGTCGCACCTGACCGTCGACGAGATGTCCCGGCTGCTCGAGATGCCGGACGTGTCCGATCCACTGGGCGTGCGTGACCGCGCGATTCTCGAGCTCTTCTACGCGTCAGGATTGCGTTTGAGCGAACTGGTGGGCCTCGACATCGAGGACGTGAATCTGAGCGCGCGGATGGTGCGCGTGATGGGGAAGGGGGCGAAAGAGCGGCTCGTGCCGTTCAACGTCACGACCGCCGCGTCGCTGAAGACATGGCTGACCGGGCGCGCCTCGTTCAGGGCGCGGGCGTTGCAGAGCGGCGAAAGCCCATCGGCCCCATCGGTTGGACGAAAGAAGAACGCGAAGCTGCGGCCGCAGAGGCGCCCGCGACGCGACGAGTCAGAGCCGCTGTTCGTGAACTTTCGCGGCTCGCGCCTGACCGGTCGCAGCGTCCAGCGCCTGGTGGCGCGTTACGTCGCCGCCTGCAGCACGCGATTCGGCATCAGTCCGCATGCGCTCCGACACTCGTTCGCCACGCATCTGCTCGAACGCGGCGCCGACCTGCGCGCGATTCAGGAACTGCTCGGGCACGTGCAGCTGTCGACCACGCAGCGTTACACACACGTGAATGCCGCACAGCTGCTCGACGTGTATCGCAAGGCGCATCCGCGCGCGCGGCAGGACTGAAGGAAGCCGTGATGAATTGTCTCCGTGCCTTCGCGTCGCGTCGTCTTCCCCGGCAGCCCAGGGTTGCGATGGGCTGCTAGACTGGATAGGTGTTCGATTCGGAGTCGCGCAGCGGATCGAGCGTCTGCATCGCCGCCCGTCGTCCGCGCGGGAAGTCGATCCCCAGCGTCTTGATCTTGTAGTTCATCACGCGCGGACTGATGGCGAGCAGCTCCGCGGCGTCCTTCTGCACCCAGTTCGACATCTTGAGCGCCTCGACGAGCGCGATCCGCTCGATCTCTTCGAGGGCGATGCCTGTCGGTGGAATCTTCACCACCGACACCGCGTCGCGCGGCGAGCTGGTCACGGTTTCCCCCAGCCGCAGATCGTCGGAGCGAATCTGTGGTCCGTCGGCCAGCAGCATCGCGCGCTCGACGGCATTCTCGAGCTCGCGGATGTTGCCCGGCCAGTGATAGCGCATGAGAAGCTTCAGCGCATCGGCGTCGACGCCCTGCACCTTCTTCTTCAGCTCCCCGGCGAAGCGCCGGATGAAGAAGCCGGTGAGCGCCCCGATGTCTTCCTTGCGTTCCCGCAGCGGCGGCATCTGAATGGTGACGACGTTCAGGCGGTAGTAGAGGTCTTCGCGGAAGGTGCCGGTGGCGACCATCGACGGCAGATCGCGGTTGGTGGCCGCGATGAGACGGACGTCCACCTTGATCGTGCGCGTGCCGCCCAGGCGCTCGAACTCGTGCTCCTGGAGAACGCGCAGGATCTTCGCCTGCGTGTTGGCGCTCATGTCGCCGATTTCGTCGAGGAAGAGCGTGCCGCCGTCCGCCTGTTCGAACCGGCCGATGCGCTGCTTGTCGGCGCCGGTGAACGCGCCCTTTTCGTGGCCGAAGAGCTCCGACTCGAGCAGGTTCTCCTGCAGCGCCGCGCAGTTCACCTTGATGAAGTTGCGCGTCGCCCGGTGCGAGTTGTGATGGATCGCGCCCGCGATCAGCTCCTTGCCGGTGCCGGTTTCACCGCGGACCAGCACGGTCGTGTTGCTCTTGGCGACCTTGCGGACGACGTCGAGCACTTTCTCGAGCGCGCCGCTCGACCCGATGATGCGATCGAACTCGTAGATGTCGCCCTGGGCATGACGGAGATAGTCGATCTGATGCTGCATCTGGCGCATCTCGAGCGCCTTCGCAATCTTGACCTCCATCTCCTCGATCTCGAACGGCTTCTGCACGTAGTCGAACGCGCCCGCGCGCATGGCTTCCACCGCCGTCGAAATGGTGCCGAACGCGGTCATCAGGATCACCGCGCAGTTCGGCTGCAGCGTCTTCGCCGTCTTCAACACTTCCAGCCCGGTGCTCCCGCCCATGCGGAGATCGCTGACGACGACGTCGTAAGCGGAGTCGTGCAGCCGCTCGATCGCGGCGTTGCCGTTCGGCGCTTCATCGACGTCGTGTGTGCCTTCGGCGAGCGCCTGGGCAAGCCCGCGGCGCAGCGAGTCGTGGTCGTCGGCGATCAGGATCCGTCCCATGTGTCCTCGTTCCTCTTACGTGCGGCCGTCCGGGTCCGCACTGACCGGCAGCGTGATCCGGATGGTGGTGCCTTCCCCTGGTGCGGTGCGCAGGTCGAGCCGGCCATCATGCGCGTCGACAATCTTCCGCACGATGGCGAGGCCGAGCCCCGAGCCCTGCGCCTTGGTCGTGTAGAACGGATCGAACACCCGCTCGGCGACGTCGGCCCGCATGCCCGGTCCGTTGTCCTCGATATCGACGCAGATTGCGTCACGGCCGTCGGCGCCGTCCTCGAGTCGGACCGGCACGGCGACGATCGTGATCCGGCCCTTGCCGTCCATCGCTTCGTAGGCGTTCATCAGCAGGTTGGTGATCACCTGCGTCAGCTGGTAGCGGTCCGCCTGAATCTGCGGGAGCGTCGCGGGAACGTTCGCCACCACGTCGATGCCGTCGCGGCGTGACTTGGTGTCGGCGAGGTGAATCGCTCCCTGGACGGCGTCGGCAATCGCGGTGTGCTCGACCTGCAGGCGCAGCGGCCGCACGAAGTCGAGCACTTCCTGGACGATGGCATTCGCCATCTTGGCTTCGTTGATGATGTCCGCCAGTGCCTTCTGCGCCTCGGGCTGATCCAGCTTGCGCCGGAGCAGCCCCGCCATCACTTCGATCCCGGCCAGCGGGTTCTTGACTTCGTGCGCGATCGCGGCGGCCATTTCGCCGACCGCCGCGAGGCGGTCCCGCAGCCGCTCGCGTTCCTCGAGCTGTTCGACGCGCGTCAGGTCGCGGAAGAACATCGCCGCGCCGATCTTCGTTCCCGCATCGTTGCGGACGAGCGCCAGCGTGTAGCCGATGACCTTTCCTGTCGGCTTGATGCGCATTTCGACCCGCGTCGGCATGTGATGCAGGTCGAAGGCGCCGGTCAGCACCCGCACGACGTCCGGGTGATCCCGCAGCACGGTGGCGAGTGGCTGACCGGGATCGTCCGGTTGAGCGACGATGCCGAAGATCCGATACGCCTCGTCGTTGATGATCGCCAGCCGCAGATCCGCCGTGATGGCCAGCACACCGTTGCGCATGCCCGACACGATGTGCCTGAAGAAGGCGTCGTCGATGCCGCCGGCGTGATGCGCTCTCGTGTCGACGGCAGACGAGACAGGCAGCGGCCCGCTCACCATGGCCTGCTGTGATGCGGGTTTCTGGCGCACATTCCTGCTCAATTCAACGACTGACGCTGATCCCATCGGTCAGTTGCCCGGGGGCAATTGACGTACCCGCTCGAGGTGGCAAGTTGGTGGAGCGTTCGGCACCCAGCTGTCTTGGCCGGCTGAATTGCTCGCGAATGACTCAACTTTCCACCCGGTCAAGACAGCTCGCCCGCGCGGAGCGCGGGCCAGCAAACACAGGAGAACTAGTGCGGCGCAGCCGCACTAGTGTTATCGGCGGAGCGGGGGAGGGGTTTATTACAGATCGGTAAGAGTCAGCACAATTTTTTGACCTGGCTGTGGTCCCGCTTACGATTCCGGCGCGCCGTCAGCGGCGTGCTCCTGCAGTGCTTCCCACTGCGACATGAGATCGCCGACTTCCCACATCAGCGCCTGATGGCGATCGATGACCGTCTTCGAGGTGTCCCGGTCCTCGTAGAAGCCGGGAGCCGCCATCGTGCCTTCGAGCTCCTTGACCTCGGCTTCGCGGGCGGCGATGCGTCCCTCGAGCTCGACAATTCTTCTCTGCAGCGATTCGCGGGCACGTTGCTGCTTCTTTCGTTCAGCGTCGAGGCGCTTGCGAGTGTCCCGATCGGTCGCGGGAGCGGCCGGTGGCGGCGCTGCCGGTGCGCGCGGCGCTTCCCGCGCGCTGGTCCCCCTGGCGGCTGCAGGCGGGGACGCCTTCGGCGGCTTTGCCGGCGGCGGCGCAGCCTTGCCCGCCGGTTCACGCTCCGCCTGTGCCTTGCTCCACAGGAATTCCGCGTACGTGCCCGGATAGACGACGGCGTCGCCGTGGCCGATTTCGATGATCTTCGTCGCCAGCTTTTCCACGAAGTAGCGATCGTGCGACACGATGATCAGCGTGCCGCCGTAGTCCTCGAGCGCGTCGAGCAGCACGTCCTTCGAGTCGAGATCGAGATGGTTGGTCGGCTCGTCGAGCAGCAGCGTGTTCGACGGCCGCAGCAGCATGCGCGCCACCGCAAGCCGGGTTCGCTCGCCTCCGGACAGGACCGCCGCCTTCTTGTACACGTCGTCGCCCGAGAAGAGGAAGCCGCCGAGGATGTTGCGTATGGCAGGCACCATATCGGTCGGAGAGCCTGCCTGGAGTGTTTCGTAGACCGTGAAGGTCGGATCGAGACGCGTCGCCTCGTCCTGCGCAAAGTACTCGATGACGACCTGATGCCCGATCGTGCGGGCGCCCGCGTCCGGCGCTTCGGTGCCCGAGAGCATGCGCATCAGCGTCGACTTGCCGGCGCCGTTCGGCCCGACGAGGGCGATGCGATCGCCGCGCTCGATGTGCAGCGACAGATCGCGGAACACCGTCACCGGACCGTAGGACTTTCGCGCGTGCTTGATGTCGAAGACCGTACGGCCGCTTTTCGCGCAGGTTGGGAAGGTGAAGTGAATGCGCTTGCGCTCGGGCGGCACCTCGATCGGCACCACCTTCTCGAGCAGCTTGATGCGGCTCTGCACCTGGGCCGCCTTGGTCGCCTGGTAGCGGAACCGATCGATGAACATCTTCACGCGCGCCACTTCCTCGTCCTGCTCGCGCTTGGCCTGGCGGAGGTGCTCGAGCATCGCATCACGCTGCTCGACGTATTTGCTGTAGTTGCCGACGTAATCGGTCAGCGTACGCAGGTTCAGGTCGGTGATGCGGGTGACCACGGCATCGAGGAAGTAGCGGTCGTGGGAAACCAGGATCACGGCGTAGGGGTACGCCGACAGGTATTCTTCGAGCCAGTTGCGCGCTTCCAGATCGAGATGGTTCGTCGGCTCGTCGAGCAGAAGCAGATTCGGCCGGCCGAGCAGCAGCTTCGCCAGTGCGATGCGCATCTGCCAGCCGCCAGAGAACGTCTCGCACGGACGGTCGACGACATCGGGGCCGAAGCCGAGCCCGCGCAGGACCGTGGCAATCTGCAGGTCCATGCTGTAGCCGTCGGCGAGGCGGAAGCGGTCCTGCAGGTCTGAATAGCGCGTGAGCAGCGTCTCGTGATCCGGGGTGCTCGACTCCTCGGCGAGCCGATGCTCGATGTCGTGCATCTCCGCTTTGATGTCGAGCAGCGGCTGAAAGGCGCTGCTTGCTTCCTCGAAGACCGTTCGTCCCGTGTGCGACAGGCCGTCCTGCGGGAGATAGCCGATGGTCAGCGCGGCGGGCTTGATGATGTTGCCGGTGTCGGGTTCATCGAGGCCCGCGAGCATCTTGAGCAGCGTCGTCTTGCCGGCGCCGTTCGGGCCGCAGAGTCCCACGCGCTCCCGGTCGCCGATCTGCCAGGTGACGTGATCGAGCAGCGTGCGATCGGCGAACGATTTGGTGATGTCGGCGAGCTGAATCACGAGTGATGTGGGCCGGTGTGCGGACGTTCGGCGGATGACGTGCGGGTCCCCGGGGGACCCGCCGAGGCGACGTCAGGCCGCAGTCACGCCCATCGCCTTGGCCGCCGCCGCCAGCACCTGTGGCACGCGGAAGGGTTTCGTCAGATACGCGGCCACGCCGAGATTGACGGCCTCGATGGCGCTCGATTCGGTCGAGAAGCCGGTGATGATGATGATCGGCAGTCGCGCGCGAAGCTGTTTCACCTGACGGATGAGCGACAACCCATCCATGCCCGGCATCTTCAGGTCGGCAATCAGCAGGTCGTACGGCGTGTTCGTCACGCGCAGCAGACTGAGTGCGGCGTTGGCGTCCGGTGCCGTGTCGACTTCGTACTCGGCAAGCGCGAGCGTCTTCGAGAGCATCTCGCGGATGCTCGACTCGTCGTCGACGACAAGGACGCGTTGATGGGGGTGGCGTGACGATCCGCGGTGGGCACCAGCAGGCGTTGCGGGGCGCTGTCCGTCGAGCCAGGCGTCGATGTCGCGCTTGCGAAAGCGCCACTGCCGGCCGACCCGAACGGCTGGGATTTTGCCCGCCTTGATCAGGCGATAAATCGTCCGGAGATTGACCTGAAGGTACTCCAGGACTTCTTCGGTCGTCAGGAAGACGTCGTCGTTGGCAAGGTGTCCGGTCAAAACGGCGATATTTTACCCTAACCCTCACGGATTACGACTGGCTTAAGAGGCAGCGGCGAAACAACTTACGTCTTATCATGGCCGGGCCGGCCATGCTGGCCGCCCCGCCGTCTTAACAAACGCGCAAGGAGAGGCGCCCGACACCGCACGCATGCCGTCGACCGACGAGGAACTCGTCGCCCGCTCCAGAGGCGGCGACACGGAGAGTTTCAATCAGCTCATCATTCGATGGGAGCGGCCGATCTACGCCCTCGCGTACCGTGTCATCGGCCGGGAGGAAGAGGCGCGGGACGTCTGCCAGGAGGCGTTTCTCCGGGCGTTCCGGGCGCTGCCAGGATTCAAGGGGCAGGCGAAATTTTCGTCATGGCTGTACCGGATTACGTTAAATCTATGCCGTGACTGGATTCGGCGGCATCGACGGGCGCCGGTGTCGCAGATACCGGAAGACACCGACCCGATGGAACTGGCGTCGCAGGTCGGCCCGGTCGAGTCGATTGAAGACCTCGCTGCCCGCCGCGAGTTGACGGTCGTCGTGGAGCAGGCGATGGAACGGCTGCCGGACGAACAACGGACGGCGATTGTGCTGAAGGAGTACCACGGTCTGACCTTTCAGGAGATCGCGGACCTCCAGGGGTGTCCGTTGAGCACGGTGAAGACGCGGCTCTATCAGGGCCTGACCGTGCTGAGGCGGGAACTGGAACGAAACGGGCATATGGGAACCACAGGGAAACGAGTATGAGCGAACAGAGTCGCTGTGCAGACGCTGCCGCGTTGATTGGCTTTCTCTACGATGACTGCGAGCCTGGCGAGCGCGCGCGCATCAGCGCACACGTCGCTGTCTGTGCGACGTGCGCGGAGGAGCTCGAATCGCTGTCGATGACGCGTGAACAGCTGTCGACATGGACACCGCCCGACGTGCGTCTCGGGTTTCGAGTGAGTCAGGCGCCGCCTGAAAATGTGCGGGCGATGGCCTGGTGGTCGCGACCGCTGCCGGCGTGGGCGCAACTGGCGGCGGCGGTGGTCATCTTCGCGCTAGGAACGCTTGTTGGCATGAGATCGACCTCTGCATCGGCGGCACCGGGTGACGCTTACAAAGCGGCGGCCGCGGCGGTGGACGGTCGATTCGAGCACTTGAATACAAGGCTGCGGGAGCTCGAGGCGCGACCGCAGGCTGGAGTGGCGCAGGTACAGCTGGACCCGGATACGCGCAACATGCTGGTCAGCAACATGAAGAAACTGATTCGTGAAAGCGAGGACCGCACCCTTCGCGAGCTCGCCGTTCGCACGATGTACATGGAAAGCAATCAAGCCAAGTTTCAGGAAGCGGTTCGTCAGACGAATGGAGTGGTGCGAATTCCGTTCGGTGGCTTTGAAAAGCGGGACGAATAGCGGTCTACTGCAAAGAGGAGAGTCGTCGTGGTGAAAGAAACTGGTGGCGCCGTCGCGATAGTACTGCTGATCGCCGGTGCAGCGGGTGCGCAGGACGCGCCGGCGGCGCAGCGGCCTCCTGAGCCGCCTGTCGAGTCGTCGTCGGGTGTGACGCCGACCCCGGCTGCGGCTCTACCGTCGACTCAAGTCGCGGCCCCTGAAGCACAGAAACGGCCCGTCCCCGAGGTGAGGGTGCTGACGCCCACTGCAATGCGTGAGCAGATGCTGGTCTTCAGCAGTGCCCTGAATCAGTCTGTGCGGAATGGCGCTGCGAACCTGCAAAAGAGGGTGCGCCAGACCTTACCTGATGCCAGGCTGGCGTTCTCTGGGCCCACCGAGGTGACGTCGTACAGGCTGCCGAACTATGGTCCGGTATTCGATGTGCGCGTTCCAGATCTCAGTGCGAATACTGCGTGGGCAGTGGACATCCTGCTCCGTCAGCCGCGCGTTCGTCAGCAGGGGTTTCCACCTCCGGGCCAGGCGCAGCCCGCGACGGTGAATCGAACAGCGTTGACGGGAGACGCGGCAGTCGCCGTGCCGCCACCGCCCCCCCCGGCATTCATCGATCCCGCTCTCGTGAGCAACCCGACAGCTGACGAGCTGTATACCGCGGCGGTCAAGGCCGCGATCATCGATACGATGGTCGAGAACAGCCAGAGCTTGCGCCTTCCCGCAGGTGAGTGGCTGACGATCGTCGCCCACACGACCGCGGAGCCAGACCCGCAATCGCCCTCGTCACAGACTGACATCTCGATCGTCAAGTTCCAGATCAAGGGGTCAGATCTTGCCGAGTATCATGCTGGAACGCTCTCTCCAGAAGAAGTGAGGCGGCGCGTCAAGGTTAGCGAGGATTGACGATCGCGCACTCTACTAGGCCGCCGGACACGGAACAAGAATCCAGCTGCGGTGTCTCACCGGTTGATGGTGTGCCAGAATCGGCGGATGTCGAAACTCATTGCACTGGTGCTGGGGTCGGCGCTTGTCGCCACCGGCTGTGCATCGCGTGACGTTCAGAAAGACCTGCAAATCGTCGACGTGCGCAGCGGCTGGTACGATCTCGGCCAGACAAAGGAGAACCCGGAGAACATCAAGATCGTCCCCGGTGTGACGTTTCGCCTCAAGAACGTCTCCACCGAATCGATCGCCGGCGTCGAGATCGACGGCGTCTTCCGCAACGTGAAGAAAGACGAGGTCATCGACGAGCACTACGTGAAAGCGATCCCCTCGACCCAGTCGCTTGCTGCCGGCGCTACCAGCGACCCGATCGTCCTCAGGTCACGCTTCGGGTTCACCGGTACGGAGAGCCGTCCACAGATGTTCAAGAACTCCTTGTTTGTCGATTACAAGATAACCATCCTCGGCAGACACGGGCGGAACAACTGGGCGCGGATGGCGCAGATTCAGATCGACCGCACATCGATCAATCGCTGATCGCGGCCGGCTTCCCCTCTGGCCTTCCTGCTACGTGCGACACGCCGCGCCTGCCCGCCTAAGCCTCGGCGGAGGCAGGAGACCGGGCGGTACGATGCCAGGCCGCCGCGCTGCGTCAAATCGGCCTCTTATAATCGCGGCGTGTGACGACCACCGCGCCGGACCGTACGCTCGACCGTCGTCTCGGTTCCCTCGACGCAGCCGCCCTCATCGTCTCGAATGTGATCGGCGGCGGCATTCTGTTCACCCCGCCGCAGATCGCGGCCGCCGTTCCCGCAGCCATCCCGTTTCTCTCGACATGGGCAGTTGGTGGCGCCCTCGCCTTCGCGGGGGCCATGGCCTATGCGGAACTGGCCGCCCTGCGTCCGCGCGCCGGCGGCGAGTTCGTCTACATTCGTGAAGCACTGGGACGCCCGGTTGCGTTCCTGAGCGGCTGGACCTCCTTTGTCGCCGGGTTCTCCGGCGGCATCGCGACGTCCGCCGTTGTCCTCGCCTCGTATCTCGGCCGCTTCATCCCTGGTGCCGGCGACAACAGGCCGTTCCTCGCCGTGCCGATCATTCCCGGCACGGTTGTCGTTTCGGTATCCCCGCAGACTGTGATTGCCGTGGCCGCCATTTTCGGCATGGCCTGGATCCACCTCCGCGGAGTCGGCCCCGGGCGCGTCGTCGGCAATTTACTGGCGATGCTCAAGGTTGCCTCTCTTCTGCTGTTCGTGGCGTTGGGATTTGCCTTCGGACACGGGGCTGCGGCGAATCTCACGCAGGGCGGACACGTCACGTCGCGCGGCTGGCTGCTGGCGTTGATTCCGGTGATGTTCACCTTCTCGGGCTGGAATGCCGCGTCGTACGTGGCCGAGGAGATCCGCTCGCCGGGCCGCAATGTGCCGCGTGCGCTCGCGCTCGGCACCGCGGCGGTGATCACGCTCTACCTGTTGCTGAACGCGCTGTATCTGTACGTCGTACCGATCGATCAGCTGGCCGCGGTCAAGGGAAGCATGCTCGATCTGATCGCCGACCGGCTGCTCGGTCCCATCGCCGGCAACATCATGGCGGTGGTCTCACTCGTCGGTCTCCTGGCCAGTATCAGTGCGATGACCTTCGCGGGGCCGCGGGTGTATTTCGCGATGGCGCGTGACGGCGTGTTCTTCGCGAGCGCCGCCGTCGTGCATCCGCGGTATCGCACGCCGGCGATTTCGATCGTGGCACAGGCGGTGTGGAGCGCGCTGCTCGTGCTGACGGCCGGTGCCGACGCGCTCGTGAACTATACCGGCTTCGCCCTGGTGCTCTTCTCGGGGATTGCCGTTGCGTCGCTCTTCGTGCTGCGCCTGCGCGAGCCGGGCGCCGAGCGGCCATTTCGTGCGGTGGGGTATCCCGTTGCACCCGCCATCTTCGTGCTTGCCAGCGCCGCGATTCTCGTCAACGCCATCTACAGTCAGCCCGAGACGACGAGGAACGGTGCGGTCGTGATGCTGGCCGGAGTGCCGCTGCTCCTGGCCTTGCGGAGGCGTCCTCCCTCTACGGCTGTTCGACGAACAGGTCGCCCCGGTAATTGATCTTGCGGCCCGGTTGAATCTGCACGTCGAAGGCAATCGTCTCGTAGCCGGGGGCCACGATCTCGATGTGGTACTCGCCCTCCTCGAGCCTCAGCGACTGGAACGTGCCGTCGAAGTCGTCGACCATGCCGGCGTAGTAGCCGTCGACGTAGACCTCCGCGTCGCGCGGCCGGACCTGCAGCCGCAACTCGCCGGTCGGATCGCCGTAGCCGTACCCGTAGGCGTAGCCGTCGTAATGGATCGTGGCTACGGGCGCCCACACGTACGGGTCGTAGTAGAAGTAGCCGAGCCCGAACGCGCCGTAGCCGTACGGATAGATGTCGCGCGGGTAGTAGTAATAGTAGTTGCGGTAGATCCGATGCACCGGCGCGACGTAGACCGAGCGTCGTGGCCGCGCGACGACGGCAACGCGCGATCCGCGGTCGATGGTCGGCACTCGTGACGCAGTGCGTCCCGACACAATCGTTTCACCACCGCGAGGCCGAACTACGGCGCGGCGCTCACCCGTCACTGTTGCCGCGCCTCGCCGATCGGTCACCACCGATCCCGTGCGCGGCACGGCGGCGCCGGCCTGAACGCCGTCGCTGCGGCGCGTCACCGGCACGCGTGATGACGGATTGATGACCGGCGATCCCTCGCGGCGCGTCACCACGGACGATGAGCCGGATGCGGTGCTCGGGGCCTGGGTGCGGACCGCCGGATCCCGCCGCGCCGCAACCGACGACGTCGGGCGCTCCTGACGAGGAGCCGGCGCAGACTGGCGGGGCGCTTCGGCACGCGGCGCGGAGCGCGGAGCCGACGCGGCCGGAGCCGACGCATGGCTGCCGCCACCGCTGCTCGGCACTCTCGCCGCTGCCGATCGGCGCTGCGCGGACGCGGTTGACGCGGCGAGAATCGTGATCGCCAGGACCGAAATTGCTGCACGCATGCCTTGACCCTCGAGCAACTCTACTGCCAGCGCCCCGCGCTGGTTTCTCATGTATTTTACGCCTGCGCACGCCGGCACGGGGTGGCCGAATCCGGCTTTTGTCCTCCATCCCGTTCATCTGGAGTTAACCGGAGAGGACAGCCATGGGCGCCGGGCCGGTCCTTCAAGCCAGTCGGTATACTGGCCCTGTGACCGCCGCACCCTCGATGCTTCGACCCCACGCCACCACGATTCTTGCGGTCCGGCACGGCACGAGTACGGTGATGGCCAGCGACGGACAGGTCACCCTCGGCAACACGGTCGTGAAGCACGGTGCGCGAAAGATCCGCCGGTTGCACAATGGGTCGATCCTGGCCGGGTTCGCCGGGTCCGCGGCGGATTCTTTCGCGCTTTTTTCGCGGTTCGAATCGAAGCTCGAACAGTATCGCGGCAACCTCGAACGATCGGCGGTCGAACTGGCGCGTGACTGGCGGACTGACCGGGCGCTCCGGCGTCTCGAGGCGATGATGATCGTGGCCGATGCGACGACCACCTTTCTCCTCTCCGGCACCGGCGACCTGATCGAGCCTGATGATGGCGTGGTCGCGGTGGGGTCGGGAGGCGCCTATGCCACGGCGGCAGCCCGGGCGCTGGTGAAACACAGCGCGCTCGACGCGCGTCGAATCGTCGAAGAAGCGATGACGATTGCCGCCGACATCTGCATTTATACCAATCGCCAGCTAACCATCGAGGAACTGTAGGAGGTTGCTCCGCAACCTCAATTCACAATTCACAATTCACAATGCTCGATGCCCAAATTCAAGAACGATCTTGAGCATTGGGCATTCGTAGTTTTCGTTCGCGCTCTTCCGAGGAATCACGCCAGTGCCGATCTCTCTTCCCGAACGGACGGCGTCGGCCGTCGACACCTTGACGCCGCGGCAAATCGTCGCCGAGCTCGATAAGTACGTCGTGGGGCAGGCCAGGGCGAAGCGTGCCGTGGCCATTGCGCTGCGCAACCGCGTTCGTCGCCAGCGGCTCGCGCCGGAGATGGCGCAGGAGGTCACGCCCAAGAACATCCTGATGATCGGGCCGACCGGCGTCGGCAAGACCGAGATCGCGCGCCGGCTGGCGCGTCTCGCGCAATCGCCCTTCATCAAGGTCGAGGCGTCGAAGTTCACCGAGGTCGGCTACGTCGGGCGCGACGTCGAGTCGATGGTCCGCGACCTGGTGGAGCTCGCCGTCGACATGGTGCGCGCCGAAAAAGGGGAAGAGGTGCACGAGAAGGCGCGGCTGGGCGCCGAGGAACGGCTGCTCGACCTCCTGTTGCCTCCGGTGCGCCCGCCGATGCCGGGTGAAACACCCAGCTCCGGCGAAACGCGTACCCGTGAGCGGATGCGCGAACAGCTGCGTGATCATCGACTCGACGAGCGCACCGTCGAGATCGAAGTGCGCGAGGCCGCCATGCCGTCGTTTGCCGTCGGCGGATCGCTCGAAGACATCGGCTCGAACCTGCGCGACATGATGAGCGCGATTCAAGGGCGTACGAAGGCGCGCCGCATGCGCGTCCCCGACGCGCTCGCCTACCTGATCGACGAGGAGCAGGGGCGTCTCGTCGACATGGAATCGGTGAGTCGTCTGGCGGTGCAGCGGGTGGAACAGGCGGGAATCATCTTCATTGACGAGATCGACAAGATCGCCAGTCGCGACGGCGCCGGTGGTGGACATGGTCCGGACGTGAGCCGCGAAGGCGTGCAGCGCGACATCCTGCCGATCGTCGAAGGGACGACAGTCAGTTCGAAGCACGGGATGGTGAAGACCGATCACATCCTTTTCATCGCGGCCGGTGCGTTTCACGTCTCGAAGCCGTCCGACCTGATTCCCGAGCTGCAGGGGCGCTTTCCGATCCGGGTCGAGCTCGAGCCGCTGACGCGCGACGACTTCGTGCGGATTCTCACCGAGCCGCGTAATGCGCTCGTGATGCAGTACACGGCGCTGCTTGGAACGGAGAACGTGGCGCTGACGTTCACGCCGGCCGCGATCGAGCGCATCGCCGACTTCGCCGCTCGCGTCAACGACGGCACGGAGAACATCGGCGCGCGGCGGCTGCACACGGTGATGGAGCGCCTGCTCGACGAGCTGTCGTTCGACGCGCCCGACTGCGCCGACGCCGACGTCACGATCGACGAGGCGTACGTCGATCGAATGCTCGCCGACATCGTCAGGAACGAGGACCGGTCGCGATACATCCTCTAAGGGTTCGAGGGTGCGAGGTTCTGGCTCGCGCTCGACGCATGCGCGAGGTTCGCTCCCAGCGTCCGATGCGGCGCCGCGTTCCCAGAACCCAGAACCCAGAACCCAGAACCCAGAACCGAACGCAGAACCGAACCGCGAAAACGAACCCGGAACTGAACACGAACCGAGAACCCTGAACGTCGAACGACGATCTTTCTTTTTCTCGCGATTTCCGCCGGATTCGGTACAATGGCCTTGTTCTGCGAGCGGCCGAAAGTCACAAAAAGGTGACGTGTCTCAGGCGTTCGCACAAAAACGTATCGACACGGAAGGCGTTCGCGCGCCTTCCGGCCGCAGGCCCCGAGATGTGCAGGCGGGTTTGACACGCGCTCCCCTGTCGTCGAGCGACGTGCCCGAGTCCCGATCCATATCGCTCAGCTGAGGAGACCTGCCTTATGCCTGCCGCCAGACCCGGACCCGATGCCACCGCCGCCGCGCGCGACGCGCGGCGCCTCTCGACCCTGCTCGAAATGAGCCAGGCGCTGTCCGGCACCCTCAACCTGAAGTCGGCCATGCAGCGCGTGCTGGCGACACTCATCCGTCACCACAGCGTGGTCCGCGGCATGGTGACGCTCTTGCGTGACGGCGAGCTGCTCGTCGAAGCGGCCGAGGGGTTCGAGGATCGGGCGCGCACCGTGCGCTTCAAGCTCGGCGAAGGCATCACCGGCAAGGTGGTCGAAAGCGGCCGTCCCATCGTCGTGCCGCGCGTCAGCCGTGAGCCCGCCTTCCTCAACATCGCCCCGCGTCGTCCCGATCACCCGAAGCAGGAGCTGAGCTTCGTCTGCGTGCCGATCACATTGAACCGGACCGCCGTCGGGGCGCTGGCGGTCGACCTGCGCTACAAACCCGAACGCGACTACGACAGCAGCGCCAAGTTCTTCGGCATCGTCAGCTCGATGATTGCGCAGGCGCTGAACGTGCAGCGTCTGGTCGAGGAGGAGCGGCGCCGACTGCTCGACGAAAACACGCACCTGCGCCAGGAGCTGCGCGAACGCTACGACTTTTCCAACATCATCGGCACGAGCGGGCCCACGCGGCAGATGTACGAGCAGGTGGCGCAGGTCGCGCAGACGAATACGACGGTCCTCATCCGCGGCGAGTCGGGAACCGGCAAGGAGCTCATCGCCCACGCGATCCATTACAACTCGCTGCGCGCCAAGAAGCCGTTCATCAAAGTGAGTTGCGCCGCGCTGCCCGACACGCTCATCGAGTCGGAGCTCTTCGGATACGAAAAGGGCGCGTTCACCGGTGCCACCGGCCGTAAGAAGGGCCGCTTCGAGATGGCCGAAGGCGGCACGCTCTTCCTCGACGAGATCGGCGACGTGAACCTGAGTACGCAGGTGAAGCTGCTGCGGGTGCTGCAGGAGCGCGAGTTCGAACGTCTGGGCGGGACCGATTCGGTGAAGGTGAACGTCCGGCTGATCGCGGCCACCAACAAGGACATGGAGAAGGCAATCGCGGACGGCACCTTCCGCGAAGACCTGTACTATCGCCTCAACGTCTTCACCATCTTCGTGCCGCCGCTGCGGGAACGGAAGGCGGACCTGCTGCTGCTCGCCGATCACTTCCTCGAGAAGTTCTCTCGCGAGCACGGCAAGGTGATCAAGCGCATCTCGACACCGGCCATCGACATGCTGATGGCGTATCACTGGCCGGGCAACGTGCGTGAGCTGGAAAACGCCCTCGAGCGCGCGGTGCTCGTGTGCGACGGCGCTGTCATCCACGGCCACCATCTGCCGCCGTCGCTGCAGACCGCGGACTCGTCGGGCACCGTGACGCGCGTGTCGCTCAAGGACGCCGTCGCCGGCTTCGAGCGCGATCTGATCCAGGACGCGCTCAAGACCACCCGCGGCAACCGCGCGAAGGCCGCGCGCCTGCTCGACACGACCGAGCGGATCCTGAACTACAAGGTCCGCGGCTACGGCATCGATGTCCGCCGCTTCCGGACGCCCGACGTCATTCGCCGCCAGGCGTCGGAGCCGTCTGTCGACGCCATGCGCGATGTCATGCGTGACGTGCCGCCGGCGCATTCGCCGCAGTAGGGGACGGTATCAGCTGAAGTGGTGGTGTCAGTGCGTCGTCTCTGGCGTGTAGCCGTCTGCGCGCTCGCCTGCGGGTCGATCGTCGCGTGCGGCAAGAAGGGCCCGCCGCGGCCGCCGTTCTCCCGCATCCCCGCCCCGGTCACCGCCATCGCGGCGAAGCGCATCGGAGACGACGTCTTCGTGAGCTTCCGCGTGCCGTCGCAGAACACCGACGGCTCGACTCCTGCGGAGATTGCCACGGTCGACGTGTTCGCCCTGACGACGGAGCAGCCACCGTCGCGACAGGCGTTTCAACAGCGCGGCCGGAAGATTGCGACGCTGCCGGTAAAGATGCCCCCTGCCGTGGCGGAGGCGGGCACGCCGCCGCCGCTCTCCGCGGCTGCGAGCTCCGCTGCGCCGCCGGCGCGTGCACCACAGACGCCCGCGACTTCGACGGCTTCTTCGACGGTAGCGACTCCAGGAGCGCCGGCCTCTCCTAACTCCGCCGGCGAGCGCCCGCCTGACACGGTGGCGCCCGGGCAGGACGTGACCGTGCGCGAGACGTTGACGGCGGACGCGCTGACACCGGTGACGCTTCCACCGGAACGTGGTCGTGGGCGCGCATCCGCGCCGGCACGTCCCGCGGCTCCCGCCGCATCGTCATCGACGACGCCTGCGGCTGGCAGCACGCCGCCGGCACCGCCGACGCCTCGACGTTACTATCTGGCGCTCGCCTCGAGCTCGCGTAAGCGTTCGAGTCCGACCGCCGCCGAAGCGTCGGTCTCGACTACGCCACCGCCCGAGGCGTTGCCGCAACCCACACTGACGTATGACGAGCACACGCTCACGCTGTCGTGGACAGCGGTCGACGATGCGGACAGTTACAACGTGTATCGGGAAACCGCGGAGGCACAGGCATCAGCCTCAGACTCGTCGTCGGCGCTGGCGGCCATCCCCGGTGCGATCAACGCCACGCCGTTGACCGCCACGACCATGAAAGTGCCGGTCGAGTTCGGTGCCAGGGTGTGTTTCCGGGTCAGCAGGGTGCACAAGGCAGAGACAGGGGAACCGGTGGAGAGCCGTCCTTCGCAACCGGGCTGCGAAACACCCGTCGACATGTTTCCGCCTGGCCCGCCGCAGGACATCGTCGCGACCGCGGGAGCCGGCGAAATCACCGTGAGGTGGACCGAGAGTCGCGAGCCCGACCTCGCGGGATACGTGGTCTTGCGTGGCGCACCGGGCGATGCCACACTGGCTCCCATCACGGAGACGATCACGTCCACGCGATTCACGGATCGTAACGTGATGAGCGGCGTGCGCTATGTTTATGCCGTGGTCGCGGTCGACAAGGCGTCCCCGAGACCGAACCGGAGCGCGCCGTCAGCGCGCGACGAGGCCACGGCCCGCTAGTGATGCGGTGGACAAGAAACAGACAGCCATGAAACTTTTTGTTGATACCGGCAACCTGAAAGACATCGAAGCCCTCGCCGCCATCGGCATTCTCGACGGCGTCACGACCAATCCTTCGCTGATGGCGAAAGAGACTGGCGATCCGCGTCAGCTGCTGAAGAAGATCTGCCAGACGGTCAAAGGGCCGGTCAGCGCTGAAGTCGTCGCCACCGACACCGCCGGGATGGTGCGTGAAGGACGCGACCTCGCCACCATCGACGAGCACATCGTCGTCAAGGTGCCGTTCACCAAGGACGGCGTGAAGGCGTGCAAGACGCTCTCGAGCGAGGGGATTCGCGTCAACGTCACGCTGATCTTTTCGGCGACGCAGGCGTGGCTCGCGGCCAAGGCCGGCGCCAGCTACGTCAGCCCGTTCGTCGGCCGGCTGGACGACATCGGGACGACGGGGATGAACCTGATTCGCGAGATCGTCGACATCTTCGACAGCTTCGAATACAGCACCGAGGTGCTGGTGGCGAGCGTGCGCAATCCGATTCACGTCATCGAGGCGGCGCGCATGGGCGCCGATGTCGTAACGGTGCCGCCGGCGGTCATCGAGCAGTGCTTCAAGCATCCGCTCACCGACATCGGTCTCGAGCGCTTCCTGAAGGACTGGGAAAAGGCGCAGGCGGCCGCCGGCCAGCGCGCGTGAGCGCCGCCCTCCTGGCGGCGGCGCGCGGCGTCTCAACCCGTGAGAGCGGCCGTGAGCCGTGAGTCCGAGGTGCTCGGCCGCCTTGCCGACCTGCGGCGGCGCGCCGCGCTCGGCGGCGGCGAGGAGCGTCTCAAGCGCCTGCGCGACTCCGGCCGCCTGACGGCGCGCGAACGGATCGAGCATCTTTTCGATCCCGGCACGTTTGCCGAAATCGACGCGCTCGTCACCCACCGGTGCAGCGATTTCGGGATGGGCGAGCAACTGATTCCCGGTGACGGCGTCGTCGCCGGCAGCGGGCAGATTGGCGGCCGGCTCGCGTACGCCTTCGCGCAGGACTTCACCGTGTTCGGCGGGTCGCTCTCCGAAACCAACGCCGCCAAGATCGTCAAGATCATGGATCTCGCGGTGAAGATGGGCGCGCCGGTCATCGGCCTCAACGACTCCGGCGGCGCGCGCATCCAGGAAGGCGTGCTCTCGCTGGCGGGATACGCGGACATCTTCCTGCGCAATACGCTGGCATCGGGAGTGGTGCCGCAGATCTCCGCGATCATGGGGCCGTGCGCCGGCGGCGCCGTCTATTCACCCGCGATCACCGACTTCACGGTGATGGTGAAGGACACGAGCTACATGTTCGTGACCGGTCCCGACGTGATTCGCGCGGTGACCCACGAAGACGTCAGCAAGGAAGATCTCGGCGGCGCGATCACCCACAACGAACGCAGCGGTGTCGCGCATTTCGCGGTCGAGAACGACGACGAGTGTCTTGCGCTGATTCGCGAGCTGCTGTCGTACCTGCCCGGCAACAACGTCGACTCGCCGCCGCACGTCGCCGCCGTCGAGCCGTCGCCCGGTACGGACGAGGAGCTCGATCGCCTGGTGCCGTACGACTCGCAGCAGCCGTACGACATGCTCGACGTCATCACCCGTATCGTCGATCCCGATTCGTTTCTCGAAGTGCACGAGCGATTCGCACGGAACATCGTCGTCGGATTCGCGCGGCTGGCCGGGCGCCCGATCGGGGTCGTGGCCAATCAGCCGGCGCATCTGGCCGGTGTGCTGGACATCGATGCGTCGGTGAAGGGGGCGCGGTTCGTCCGCTTCTGTGACGCGTTCAACATCCCTCTCCTGACGTTCGAAGACGTGCCGGGGTTCCTGCCGGGCACCGCGCAGGAGTTCGGCGGCATCATCCGTCACGGCGCGAAGCTGCTCTTTGCGTTTGCCGAAGCCACGGTGCCGAAGATGACGGTCATCACGCGCAAGGCGTACGGCGGTGCGTACTGCGTGATGTCGAGCAAGCATCTGCGGACCGACGTGAACCTCGCATGGCCGACCGCCGAGATCGCGGTGATGGGCGCCGAAGGTGCGGTCAACATTCTTTACCGGCGCGAGATCGAAGCTGCGGCGGATCCCGCGGCGGCACGCGCGGCGCGCATCGAGGAATATCGGAAGGCGTTTGCGAATCCCTTCGCGGCGGCGCAGCATGGCTACGTCGACCAGATCATCCTGCCGCGTGACACCCGCAGCGCGCTCGTGGCCGCGCTCGCCGCGCTCGAGTCCAAGCGCGATCGCAACCCGCCCAAGAAGCACGGGAACATCCCGCTCTGAGTGATAAAATTTTCAGGCTTTGCACAAGGTTCTCGTCGCGAACCGCGGGGAAATCGCCGTTCGCGTGATGCGCGCGTGCCGCGATCTCGGCCTGCAATCGGTGGCGGTCTATTCGGACGCTGATCGTGCCGCGCGCCACGTTCGTTTCGCAGATGAGGCGTGCGCGATCGGCGCGTCGCCGTCGATCGACAGCTACCTGCGCATCGATCGCGTGCTCGAAGCCGCGCGCGCGTCGGGCGCCGACGCCGTCCATCCCGGATATGGGTTCCTGTCTGAGAACGCAACCTTCGCGAGCGCCTGCCGCGATGCGGGATTGACGTTCATCGGCCCATCGCCGGAAGCGATGGCGTTGATGGGCAGCAAGACGGCGGCCCGCGGCGTCGCCGCCGCAGCGGGAGTGCCGGTCGTGCCCGGCACGGAAGGCGCGCTCGACAGTCGCGCGTCCGACGCTCGCGTCGCCGACATGGCTGAGGCGATCGGCTATCCGCTGATGGTGAAGGCGGTGGCCGGAGGCGGCGGAAAGGGCATGCGCGTGGTCACCGCGCCCGCCACACTCCACGAGGCGATTCGCACTGCGCGATCGGAAGCGCGTGCCGCCTTCGGTGACCAAGACGTCTATCTCGAACGGCGTCTCGTGCGGCCGCGCCACATCGAAGTGCAGCTGCTGGCAGACGCCTACGGGACGGTGCTGCCGTTCGTGGAACGGGAATGCTCGATCCAGCGGCGCCAGCAGAAAGTGGTCGAGGAGAGCCCGTCGCCGGTCGTATCGCCGGCCTTGCGGGCACAGCTCGCGAGCGCGGCTTCCGCGGTGGCTCGTGCCGCCGGGTACGTGAACGCCGGCACGATCGAGTTTCTCCTCGACGCCAACGGCGACTTCTACTTTCTCGAGATGAATGCGCGACTGCAGGTCGAGCACCCGATCACCGAGGCGGTGACCGGGGTCGATCTGGTGACGTGGCAGATCCGCATCGCGGCCGGAGAGCGGCTGACCCTCGATGGCGAGGCAGTGCTGACACCACGGGGGCACGCGGTCGAATGCCGCATCTACGCCGAGGACGCGGACGCCGGCTTCATGCCCTCGCCGGGAGTCATTACGGCGCTGACGGTCCCCGAGGGCCCCGGCATTCGTAACGACAGCGGCGTCGAAGCCGGGACGACGGTCACGGTGTTCTACGATCCGCTGCTCTCGAAGCTGATTGCGTGGGGCGAGAATCGCCCGCAGGCACTGGCGCGGATGCGCCGCGCCCTCGACGAATACGACGTGTCCGGAGTGCGAACGAGCCTGCCGTTCTTCCGCTGGCTGCTCGCGGAGGCGCCTTTTGTCGCCGGCGACTTCCATACCGCGTATCTGGACGAAGTCTTGCAGCGCCGGCACGGGCAGCCGTTCGTCGCGGCGACACTGTCACACGAAGAGGTCGCAGCGATCGCGGCCGCCATCGCAGTGAAGAACGGAACGTTGCCGGTTTCGCCGGGTGGTGCAGGTCGGGTAAGTGGCGCGCCGCGGTTGCCGCGCCAGGCGTCGCCGTGGATCCAGCAGGCGCGCCACGACGCGCTGCAGCACTGAGGCGATGGAAATACGGGTCGGCGAACGGTCCCACCGGATCGACGCACTCGCCGACGGTGATGACTGGATCGTGACGATCGACGGTCAGGTTCGGCGAGTCAGCCTGATGCGGACGGGGGCCGGCTGGTCGTTGCTGCTCGCGGACGGTACACAGGACGAAGGCGGCTGTCGACAGAGCTACGACATCGCCTTCGACCGGGACAGTGCGGCCGATGTGGTCGTGCACGTCAACGGCACCCCGGTGGCGATATCGCTGCCCCACCTGCACGCGAGTGCTGCGCGACGCCGCCGGCGCGGCCGCGCGGGGGGAACGGGAGCCAGTGAGATCGTTGCACCAATGCCCGGCCGGGTCGTGTCGGTACTCGTCGAACCGGGCGACGCCGTTGTCGAGCGGCAGCCGGTGATCGTGCTCGAGGCCATGAAGATGCAGAACGAAGTGCGGGCAGCGCGGGGCGGAGTCGTCGCCGAAGTCCGGGTTGCCGGCGGTGCGGCCGTCGAGGCCGGCGCGGTGCTCGTCGTCATTGGCAATCCGACCTCGACAGGCGGCTGAGGAGAAGCAGTGGCGGGGCGGTTCAGGCGGCTGGCGTCGGTCATCGAGCACCCGGTGGTGCGCGTCGGCCGACGTGTCATTCGTGCCGTGCTGCTGTTCCTCGTCGTCGTGTTCGCCGCCTCGCTCGTCACCGCCGTCAGCATCGACCTCGGACCCTCGGTGAAGAAGTACGCGGAGAAATACGGGGGCGACTTTCTCGAGCGGCCGCTGCACATCGGCCGCATACGTTTCCGGCTGTTCACCGGCAACTTCCTGTTCGAGGATCTCACCATCGACGGGATCACGCCCGAGTCGCGTCCGTTTCTGACGGCGAAGCGGGTCGAGCTGTCGATCCCCTGGACGACGCTCTTCGACAAGCGCTTCGTGCTCCGATCGGTCGAGATGACCGACTGGAACATGTATATCGAGGTCCTGCCCAACGGGAAGCACAGCCTTCCCAGGCTGACGCCGAAGAACAGCTCCGGACGCAAGAGCAGCTGGACGACCACGCTCGAATGGGTCCATGCCTACCGCGGCGCGTTCACGTTCGAGGACCACGGGGCCCCGTGGAGCGTGATCACGCGCAATCTGGATGTGACTGTTGCCAAGCCTTCGAGCGAGTACCGCGGCCAGGCGAGCTTCTCGAACGGCGTCGTGGCCATCGGAAGTTACGTGCCGTTCAGTGCGGAGATGCGGTCGTCCTTCAAGATCGACGGCTCGCGGGTGCTGCTCGACCGGATCGACCTGATCACCGACGGCGCGCGTTCGTCGGTGCACGGTGATGTGAATCTGAAGTACTGGCCCGAACAGAGCTACAAGGTCGACTCGACGTTCGACTTGAAACGCATGCGGGAGCTGTTCTTCGCCAACGAGACCTTTACGCTGTCGGGGAACGGCAAGTTCGACGGTTACTTTCACCTGTTCAAGGAGCCGCAGCCTGACGGTACGAACCGTACCGGGCGTGAGCTCGTCGGCACGGTGACGACTCCGCAGGCGGGGGTTCGGGCAGCGGGCGTGGATTACCGGTTCGACGATGTCACCGGCCGGGTGCGCTGGACGCCGGAGAAGCTGTCGTTCACGGATGCCACGACGGCGTTGTACGGCGGTCACTCGCAGTTTTCCTACGAGATGGCGCCGCTCGGCGCTCGAGGCGTCCGGCCCATCGCACGTTTTTCTGCGAATTACGATCGACTGAGTCTCGGCGTGCTGACAGAGTTCGCGCACCTCGAGGGACTCCGGCTGGCCGGCGATGCGACGGGGCGCTTCGACTTGAAATGGCCCCTCGGCCGCTTCGCTGAACGCGCATTCGACGGCACCGTCCATGTGACCCCTCCTGCGGGTGTGACGCTGATGACCCGCCGCGTGCCGGTCGAGCTGATCGAGCAGGGGCGTCTGCCGCGCGGGCCGGGAACCGCGCTCACGTCGCTGATTCCGCTCGCCGTCGGCGCCGACCTCAGCTTCGCGTCCACCGGCACCAGTCTCACCTTTGGCCCGAGCACGCTGGCGACCGAGCGGACGTACGTGGAGATCGAAGGTGCGACGACGATGCGGGGGGAAGGGTCGCAACTGCCGTTCTTCGTCGCGAGCGCCGACTGGCAGGAGAGCGATCGCGTCTTCGCCCAGGTCCTGACTGCGCTGGGTTCGCCGACCACGCCGATCGAGATTGCCGGCTACGGAACGTTCCAGGGCGTGCTGCTCAACGACGTGCGCAAGCCGCGCATCGAGGGCACGTTCGATACCGATCACATGCGCGCGTGGGACGTCGACTGGGGTGCGGCACGCGGCCGCGCTGTCATTGAAAACAGCTATGCCGACGTCCGCGAAGCAACGATTACCGGCCCCGAAGGCAGGAGCATCGACACCGATGGCCGCTTCTCGCTCGGGTTCCCGCGGAAGGACGGCGGCGAGGAGCTGAATGCGCGCGTGCGCATCCACAGCTGGCCGATCTCAATTCTGCGTCACGCCTTCGAGCTCGATCGGTATCCCATCGACGGTATCGCATCGGGCGAGTTCCATGTGTTCGGCAACTATCGGGCTCCGCTCGGTTATGGAACGATGCAGGTGGAGAACGGGAATGCGTACGGGGAGTCGTTCCAGTCGGCGACCGCTTCGGTCGGTCTGGAAGGGAATGGCGTACGCCTGACCGGCCTGGACGTGGCGAAGAGCACCGGGCGCGGTAGCGGCGCGGCGTTCGTGACCTGGGACGGGTCCTACTCGTTCGACTTCGAAGGAACAGCGATACCGGTCGAAGACGTGGCGCTGGCGGCGAAGGCCCCGCTGCCGCTGACGGGGGTGATCAACTTCAATGCGACCGGCAGCGGCACATTCGATCACCCGCAGTACACGGTCCGCGGCAAGGTCGTCGATCTCTTCGCGGCCGACGAAGGCATCGGCGATCTCGCCGGCACCCTCGGCATCGACGGCAACACGATGATGATCGCGGCCAACGTGGCGTCGAAGCGGCTCGCGGTCAACGTCCAGGGGCAGGTCGAGCTGGCCGGCTCGATGTTCTCCGATCTCACCTTTGCGGTCACCGACACGTCGCTCGATCCGTACGTCCGCGCCTTCAATCCGAATCTCTCGCCCTACACGACGGCCGTCGTCGACGGCACCGTTCACGTGCGCGGGGAGCTGATGAATCTCGATGCGCTGCAGATCGACACGACGGTCGACAAGCTCGATCTGCGGCTGTTCGACTATCCGCTGCGAAGCAAGGCGCCGTTCAAGGTCGGGTTCAACCGCAATTCGATCGCCATTCAGACGGAGTGTCCGAAGACCGGCGCCGATTCACCCGATGCCCCGAGCGGTTGGTGCGGGCTGACGCTGACCGGTCAGGATGCGCAGGGACGCCAGACGGAACTGCGGATCGGCGGCTTCCTGAACAGCGCCTCGAAGCAGATCGTCATGTCGGCGAACGGTACCGCGGACCTCGCCATCCTGCAGGGCTTCGTCAGCAACGTGAAGAGCTCGGGGACCGCCGTCCTCAACTCGACCATCGCCGGCGATCTCGACGATCCGACGGTGAGCGGCACACTCCGTGTCGAGAACGGACGCATCCGTCATTTCTCCGCGCCGCAGAGCATCGACAACATCAACGGCACGCTGTCGTTCGACAGTCGCGGCGTCACGCTCGATGGATTGACCGGACGCCTCGGGGAGGGGCCGGTGACATTCGGCGGCCGCATCGAGAAGGTGGGATTCCGGCCGGGCCAGTTCGAGGTGACGATCACCGGACGGCGCATGCGTCTCCGGTATCCCCAGGGCATGCAGTCGAACGTCGACGCCGACCTGACGCTGCAGGGCACCATCGACGCCATGCGCCTCGGCGGCGACGTGATGATTCGTGATGCACTGTATTCGCGTGACCTGCCGAGGGACGTCTTCGATCTGCTGCGCAGCGGCGATCAGTCGCTGCCGGGAGCCCCCGGCGAAGAAGTGCCGCTGGTATACGATGACATTCACATCACCAGCACCTCGTCGATCAGGGTCAAAACCCAGGGCGGCGTGAACAGCGCCGATATTTCCGCGAGCGCCGATCTCAATCTCAATGGCACGTATGACCATCCGGTTCTCAGCGGGGATCTGGAGATCGATCCCGGCCGCAGCGTCGTGCTGGCGCTCGGCAAACGGTACACGTTCACGCGCGGCACGATTTACTTTGCCAACCCGAACGAGAACGAGCCCACCCTCGATCTCGAGCTCGAGTCGCGTGTGCGGGTCCCGGGCGAGACGTATCGGATCACCGCGGACGTCACCGGCACGTGGGGCCGACTGAAGACGCCACGCGTCAGCTTCACCTCCGACCCGGTGTTGTCGAACACTGAAATCTTCGCACTCATGTTCGGCGACATCGCGCCGGGTCAGAATCGCGAGCTGGCGCGGCTCGGCGATCAGGGCACGCTCACGCAGCAGATTATTCAGGAGATCGCCGCGAAACAGTCGGTGAGCCCGATTACGTCGCAGGTGAGTCAGGCGTTCGAGAACGCGCTCGGCGTCGACTCCGTCCAGATCACGCCGTCACTGGCCAATCCGAATCCGCTCTCGTCGCGGCTCGAGCCGTGCGCCCATCTTCAGGTGCTCAAGCGCGTGCTGTCCGGTCGCGGCAACCTGACCTATTCGCGCAGCCAGTGCTCGAACAGCCGCGACGAGATCATCTCCTTCGAGTACGACGCGACCGACCGGTACTCCTGGGTGCTCTCGCGCAACGAAGATCAGACCTACGCCATCGAGCTCAGGGTCAGAACCGGCTTCTGATGAAGCGACCTGACCGCGGTGACATCGAGACGCAGCGGCCAGCCCGTTTCCACAGCGGGCTCTGGCGCGATGCCTGGTGCACTGTGCTGCTTCTCGTCGTCGTGTCCTCCGCCGGCGCGGCCCAGGAATCCACGCTGCCGTCGGGAACGGTCACCGACGTTCAGGTGCTCCAGGAGGGGCAGCCGGTCACCGACCCGGATATCCTGTCGCTCATCGACACGGCCATCGGCAAGCCCTTCTCGATGGTGGAGGTGCGCGAATCGCGCAATCACCTCGACGGCCTGGCGCGGTTCGATATCGAAGTCCGTTCGGAACCGACGCCGGGCGGGGTCCGCGTCATCTACGCGCTGACGCCGCTGCGCTCCATCGACCGTGTCGAATTCGGCGGCAACCTCCAGCTGTCCGAAGGTACGTTGCGCCAGGCGGTTCGTGAGCGATTGGGCTCCTCGATGTTCGTCAGTCGGGTGCCCGCCGCCGTGAACCTGCTCAAGGATCGCTATCGCGATGAGGGGTATGCGAACGTCAGCGTCACCTACGAGATCGTGCCGCGCCCCCGTTCAGAGCGTTCGACGCTGCGGTTCACCATCGAGGCAGGCCCCCGCTCCCTCGTCAAGGACGTGGTGTGGCAACAGACCGACAAGGGCGCCTTGATCGGATTGCCCGACGTCCGCAAGGGCGTGCCCTATGACGCCTCGGGTATCCAGCGGACGCTCGACAAGTACGTCGACACGATGAGGAAGAACGGCTACTACGAAGCCCGCGCCGAACTGACGCCACGATTCGACACCGACGGGGTGGTGGTGCAGGTCGACGTGCATCGCGGTCCGCACGTCCGCGTCGTGTTCACCGGCGACCCGCTCTCGCGGTCGGATCAGCAGAAGCTCGTGCCGGTACGCGCCGAAGCGAGTGTCGCCGAAGATCTCCTCGAGAATTCCACCATCGCCATCGAGCAGGCGCTGCGCGAGCGCGGCTATCGCGATGCCACCGCGCCGTACTCGCGCATGGAAAGCGACGGCGAGCTGACGATTACGTTCGACGTCCACAACGGGCCGCGTTATGTCATTGCCGACATGACGATGCCCGGACGTCAGGCCATCAGCAGAGACGAGCTGCTGGAGGACGTCGCCGCGAAGCTTTCCAGTACGAAGGAAAGGATCGAGGCCCTCTTCAAGGAGGGCGAGCCGTTCTTCGAGCAGGCGGCACTTGGTGTTGCCGACAAGATCAAGGAGGCCTACCGCGATCGCGGCTTCAGCAAGGTGACCGTGACGCCGGCGTACAACATCGATGTCCCCGAGTCTCCTTCCGCGCCTCGGCGGGTTCGCGTGGTGTTCTCCATCAACGAAAGCGCGAAAGTGCTGTTGTCCTCGTTGACCTTCTCGGGAAATGCGTCGGTCCCGACCGAAGAACTGCTCAATGTGTTCAAGGGAGCCGGAAACGAAATCGGGATGCCCTTCTCGCAGTCCAATCTGGCCGCCGGCCTTGCCGCGCTCGACGCGTACTATCACGATCTCGGGTTCGCGATGGTCGAACACGGAACCCCGCTGCTCGGGTTCCCCGGCGATTCGGCGGACGTGCTGGTGCCGATCACCGAGAACATGCGGGTGTTCATCGATCGCATCATCATCGAAGGGAACGAGCGCACCAGCCGCTCGACCATCGAGCGCGAGCTGACGCTCCATCCGGGCGACCCGCTCGGCGCCAGCAAGAAGCTCGAGAGCGAGGACCGGCTCCGTGGACTCGGCTTCAGGCGGGTCCGCATCGACGAGCGCCGGCACCTTGGCGATGATCGCGTCGATCTGCTCGTGCGTGTCGAAGAAGGCCAGCGCACGACGATCGAGTACGGCCCTGGTCTCGAAATCAGCTCGCGCCTGCGTCCGGTCAGCGACGGCGTGGCCGAGGAGCGCATCGAGTTTGTCCCGCGCGGATCCTTTCAGATTTCACGGACCAACATCTTCGGCACGAACGGGTCGGCGAGCTTCTTTTCCCGCGTCAGCGCGCGAGCGAAGGACACGGTCACCGCTCTTGGCGAGTTCGACACCTCGTACGGCATCAACGAGTATCGTGTCTTCGGCACCTTCCGCGAGCCGAAGGTGCTGGGCACTCCGGCCCAGGCGCTCTTTACCGCGATCGCCGAGCGGGCCATCCGACCGAGCTACACCTTCGTGACGCGTGAAGGACGAGCCGAAGTGGGTGGCAACATCGACAAGAACTACAACGCGAGCGTCAGGTTTTCGGTGATCAAGACGCAGCTCTTCGACGTCGATCCCAACCTCACGGACGCCGAAAAGCCGCTCATCGATCGGCTGTTCCCGCAAGTGCGGCTGTCGAAGTTCTCGGGTAATCTGGTCCGGAACACCCGCACCGATCTCGGCAAACCCAATGACCTCGACCCGTCGGAGGGCACGTACATCTCCATCGAGCCCGAAATCGCCGCCCGCGCGATTGGTTCCGAGGTCGGATACGTCAAGAGCCTCCTGCAGGTGTCCTGGTACCACCAGCTGCCGTTCACGCGCAGGACGGTGCTGGCGTTGCGCGCCGTGGTGGGCGCCGCGCACGGATTCCGGCGTTTGGCGCCGTCCCTCGATGACGCCGGGAATCCTGTGCTCAATGCCGACGGCTCGCCGCAGCTCCGTCCCGTGCAGGACATCCCCGCAAGCGAGCGCTTCTTCGCCGGCGGTTCGACCACGAACCGCGGCTTCTCTGTCGACCAGCTGGGGCAGCCGTCGTTGTGCGGCGACCCCTTGAAATGCACGTTCACGCCCGGCGGCTTCCCGACCGGTGGCAACGGCGAGATTCTGACCAACAGCGAAGTGCGCGTCTCGCTCTCCAAGTCGTTTGCCGGCGTGGCGTTTCTCGACGCCGGCAACATCTACAAGAGCGCCAGCGACATCAGCCTGGGCGACTTGCGCCCGGCCGTCGGCGGCGGCCTCCACTATCGTTCGCCGGTGGGCCTCGTGCGCGTCGAGCTCGGCATCAATCTCAATCGGCAGGAGCTGACGCCTGGACATCTCGAGCGTGGATATGTGCTGCACATCTCGCTCGGGCCGGCGTTCTAGAGCACGGCACGTCGTTCGTAGTTCGGGGTTCTCGGTTCCAGGTTCGTGTTCAGTTCGGGAGTTCGTTTTCTGGGTTTCGGTTTCTGGGTTCGGTTCCGTGGTCGTAGCGGATGCACTGGGAACGTCCGTCGAAGGGCGCGTCTATGAATCGTACGTTCGTGCTCATGGTCATGCTGCTGGCCGGGACGTCGCTCGCCGCGCAAGGCGTGCTCGACAAGGTCGTCGCGCGCGTTGGCGAGGAGTCGATCTTCGCGACCGACGTCAAGGCGGCGATCGGGCTGGGCATCGTCGAGCTCGGATCGGCGAGGGATCCTGAATCGGCCGCGATCACGGGGCTGATCGATCGACGTCTGATGCTGCGCGAGATTCTCCGCGGCAGCTCGCCCGAGCCCGATCAGGCCGCGGTCGACGAAGAAGTCGGCCGGATGAAGAGCTATGCGGCGACGACGTTGAAGGCCGTCATGGACTCGAGCGGGATCGACGAGCAGCTGCTGCGCCGCATCGCGCGCGACACGCTCCGCATACAGCTCTATCTGGACACGCGATTTCCGCACGTCGACGTCAACGACGACGAAGCGCAGCAGTACTATCGGGCGAATCCCTCCGCCTTCAGCCGGAACGGTGTGTTGATGACGTTTGCGCAGGCAGCGCCGAGCGCGCACGAGCTCGCCGCGCGCGACCGTCGCTCTGGTCGCATCAATCAATGGCTGGCCGGCCTCGCCAGGCGCACCGAAGTCACACGCACGGAAGCACCCGCAGCGCCATCGCGCTGAACGGTCGGCGTACGCTCAACCGCGCAGCGCCACCAGCGCGACCTCGATCGCGTTGTATCCCGCGTGGCTGACGATCGGAGCCACCGTGCTCCGGCGCCTGCGGTAGACCACAGCCCAGAACGCGCCGAGGATGCCGGTCGTGACGACGGCGTCCCATCCCTGCTGAAAGTGGCCGAGCCCGAACGCCACGCTGACGACGATGACGCCGACGGTGCCGCCGCCGAGATGATCCTCGAACCGGCGAAGCATGAAGGCGCGCTGCAACTCCTCGCGCACCCCGCCGCTGATGATGACGACGAACCCGAAGAGGACGGATTGATAGGAGCCCTGTCGCGCGAGCGCTTCGAGCGGGTTCTCGGGCACGTTACGAAGGGCCGGGATCGCCAGGCGCAACGTCGTCAGGAGCAGCACGACGAGCGCGAAGACAACCGGCACGAGGGCGAGCCCCAGTACCGCTTCCTGGGCGGGCCGGCGGGGACCCAGCCAGAGCGCGCGCACGGATTGTCCGGCAGCGCGCGTGAAGAGCACCATCAGCGTCACGACGACGATGGTGTCGATCAGAAGAATGGCGGCGACGGAGCCGACGGTGGGTTCCTCGGGGATGGGAACGCCGGCCAGAGCGAGCGCGAAGGTGATGAGAATTTGAGTCGGTACGCCGGAGCAGAGCAGGATTTCGGCCGCGGCCACTGTACGCGCGTGCGTCACTGTGAATACCTTACACTTCCCGGCTTGCTACGGCTGTGCTGGACCATGTAAAAACGACAGGCTAGGATCGGAGAACGCTCTCCCGCGTCTTCCCCGGCGAGGTCGAGCGTGAGGAATCCAGGGAGCAATGTCATCAACCACCTCCGGTGAGCGGGTCCTGATCGTCGAAGACGAGCCGAGCACCCGTGTCGGTCTCACCGAACTCGTGCGCACGTGGGGGTTCACCGCTGATTCGGCTGGCGACGGCGAGGAAGCGCTCCGCCGCATCACGGTGTTCCGTCCGTCAATCATCATCAGCGACCTCGTCATGCCGCACATGGGCGGCCTGGATCTGCTGCGCGCGCTCCAGGATGACGGCGGCGACTACACCGTGGTGATTCTGACGGCGCAGGGCACGGTCGAAACCGCGGTCGAAGCGATCAAAGCGGGCGCCTACGACTATCTGACGAAACCGATCGAGCCGCAGCGGCTCAAGATTCTGCTCGACAAGATCGTCGAGCGGCAGGACACGCTGCGCGAGGTCAAGCTGCTGCGGCGCCAGCTGCGCGAGCACGGGACGTTCGGCCGGATGATCGGCACCAGCGCCAACATGCGCAAGGTCTATCAGACGGTGGAGCAGGCGGCGCCGACGTCGGCGTCGGTGCTGATCTGGGGCGAGTCGGGCACCGGCAAGGAGCTGGTGGCGCAGACGATCCACCAGCTGTCGCCGCGGGCGCAGATGCCGTTTGTGCCGATCAACTGCGCGGCCATTCCGGAGACGCTGCTCGAGAGCGAGATCTTCGGACACGAGAAGGGCTCGTTCACCGGCGCCGTGGACAGGCGCGAAGGCTGTTTCGAGCTGGCCGATCGCGGCACGCTCTTTCTCGACGAAGTGGCCGAGATGACGCCGGCGACGCAGGTGAAGCTGCTGCGCGTGCTGCAGGAGCGCAAGTTCCGGCGGGTCGGCGGGCGGAACGAGCAGACCGTCGACGTGCGGGTGATTGCTGCAACCAACGTGAATCCGGTCGATGCCGTGAAGAGCGGCAAGCTGCGCGAGGATCTCTACTATCGTCTGAACGTCTTTGCGATCGAGCTGCCGGCGCTGCGCCAGCGCAAGGAAGACCTGCCGCTGCTCATCCAGTCGTTTCTCGCCGACTTCAACACGCGCAACAACAAGAACGTGTCGGCGCTCGATCCGGCGGCGATGCGCATCCTCGAGCAGTACAACTGGCCGGGCAACGTGCGCGAGCTGCGCAATGTGATCGAGCGGGCGGTCATCCTGAGCTCGGGCGAGTTCATCGATCCCAAGCAGCTGCCGCCGCTCGTCACCGATTCGCCGGACGTGGCCAAGCCGACGCTGTCGCTGACGCCCGGTACCACGGTCGAAGAAGCGGAGCGCCGCCTGATTCTGATGACGCTCGAGCACACGCGCGACAACAAGACGCGTGCGGCCGAGATCCTCGGCATCAGCCTGAAGACGCTGCACAACAAGCTGAATCGGCTGCGGGGACGGGTGCCGGGCAAGCGGCAGGAAGCCGAAACCATGTCCCGTTGATCGCGTGCCGCGTCCGCGTAGGAGACCGCCCCCGTGCGCCTAGGCATCCGCGCCAAGCAGACCGCCCTGGTGACCGCCACCGTCGGCATCTTCGTCATGGTGCTGGCGGCGGTGTACGTGTCGCAGCTGGCGCACGCCGTTCTTCTGGAGAACCAGAAGATGGCGCAGTTCCTCGCCAAGCAGATCTTCCATCGCGCGTTCGAGGTGGTGCCGGGCGCGCCCGACCCCTACGCGGCGCTGCGCGATGACGCCGGCATCCGTTCGCTGCTCGAGTCGACCATCTTCGGGCCTGTGCTGACGGGTGCGTCGATCGTCGACACCCACGGCAACGTGGTGACGAGCGACGATCGGAGCCTCATCGGCCAGCCCTTCGTGCAGCACAACGAGCTGTCGTCGCTGGTGAACGGCGGCATGCTCGATCAGTTGCGTACGATCTACCTGCGCGACGGCGCCACCTTCGAGGTGCGTGAGGCGATGACGCTGAACGACGAAGCGTTCGGATCGATTCGCGTGGGCGTCAACACCGTCTTCGTCCGCGATCAGCTGTCCAAGATGATGTGGCTGGCACTGTTCACCGGCGCGCTGGCGCTGGTGCTGGCCGTGCTCGTGGCCGGGCTGACCTCGTCTCTGCTGTTGAAGCCGATTCACGTCATCCGCAGCGGCCTGACCCGCCTCGGCAAAGGAGAGTTCGGTGTCACGCTGGACCTGCCGCCGGGCGACGAGTTCGGCGAGCTGGGTACCTTCTTCAACACCGTCAGCCAGCAGCTGTCGGCCGACCGTACCTTGCTCGCCGGCCAGAAGGCGAACCTGCAATCGGCGGTCGAGCATCTCGAAGATGCCGTGGCGCTGTTCGATCCGTCGGGACAGCTTCTCTTCAGTAATCCCGCCATGCAGCCGGCGCTGCCGGGGAGCGCGATCGGGCGTGCCCTGCGCGGCCTGCTTCCGGATGGCCACCCCTACCGGACGCTCGTCGAAGAAACGCTGGCAATGCGGGTGTCGCGCGGTCCGGTGCAGGTGAAGCACGGACAGACGGACGAGCGGCGCGCGGACGGCGAGGAAGACCTGCTGGTCATGACGCACGCTGTTGCCGGCACCGACGGCAGTCTGGTGGGTGTCCTGCTCGTCGCGCGCAACCTGGCGCACCTGTCGCGGGTGCAGTCGACACTGGCGTACTCGCGCAAGCTCGTCGCCCTCGGCCGCCTGACGGCAGGCATCGCGCACGAGGTGAAGAACCCGCTCAACGCGATGATGATTCACCTCGAGCTGCTGCGGACGAAGATTCGGAATTCGGTGGTGGCCGCCGAGCCGCAGCCGATGGCGGCTGGCGCGGCCACGACGCTCGCGCTGAGCCGGCCGGAGGCGGTGCTGCCGCCATTCACGCAGGGCATGCTCGAGCACGTCGAGATCATCGAAAGCGAGATCCGCCGGCTGGACGAGGTCGTACAGGGGTTCCTGAAGTTCACGCGGCCGGAGGATCTGCGCCTGCAGCCGGTGCGGGTCGGAGCGCTCTTCGACGAGATGCTGCCGGTCATCGAACCCGAAGCACGCAAGAACAACGTGAAGGTGGGGATCGAGTGTCCGGCGTCGGTGCCGGCGATCAACGGCGACGCCACGATGCTGCGGCAGGCGTTTCTCAATCTTGCCATCAACGCGTGCCAGGCGATGCCGAACGGCGGATCGCTGCGGCTCGTCTGTGCAGCCGCGCGCAAACAGGTCGAGCTGCGGGTGGAGGATACCGGCGTCGGGATTCCCCCCGAGAATCTCGAGAAGATCTTTGACCTTTACTTCACGACGAAGCATCATGGAACGGGCATCGGGCTGTCCATGGTGTACCGCATCATCCAGCTGCACGACGGCGAGATTGAAGTGCGGTCGACGCCGGGGCGCGGCACCACGTTCCGCGTCCTGCTGCCGCGCGCGCTCGAGTAAGTGACCACACAACGCGTGATGCGCATCTGTTTCCCCGGTTCGACATCGGTGGCCGCCAACCGGCCGTCGGCACTCCCCGGCGGGTCGCTCCTCGCGCGCGCGGCCTGGGTGTGCGCGGCTGGCGTGCTGAGCGCGGCGCTCTCAGCCTGTGCCACCACGAAGGCTGCGGCGATCGTCGAGGGTCCTCCGCTCGCGGTGTCGCCTCCGCCGCCGCGGGTCATCGTGCCGTTTGAAGAAGAGCCGCTCGCGGCGGTCGGCAACGGCCTCGACACACCGCTGCTGGCGTCGCCACGCGTCCAGCCATCACCGATGCCGCGCTCGCGCACCGTCCCGGCGCGCGCTGAAACCGAGCCGCGATCAGAAACGCCGGGCGCCCCGGCCGCTACGGTCGTCGGCCCGAGTCTGTCGGAACCGCCGAGAGAACTGCAGCCGGTTCCTTCAGTGGCGGCCTCGCCGGTCAATCAGCAGACGGTCCAGGGTGTGATCGATCGCGCGAACCTGCTGCTGCGCGGCATCGATGCGAACAGGTTGAACAACGACGGAAAGACCAGCCTCGAAGAAGCCCGCAAGTTCGTGTCGAAGTCGACGCAGTTCTTGAAGGACCGCAATTTTCAGGCAGCGGCAACGGCGGCCGATAAGGCTTTGACGCTCGCGCAGTCGCTGACCGGGCGCTGAGGCGGTCGGTCCCGATCCAAGCCTCAGGGCTCGCACGTCTGGACTGCCTGGCTCAAGCGAATTGTTGATCCCAGGCCGCGTCCGACATCCCCCGAGCCCTGAGGCCCCAGCCCGAGCCCCGAGCCTTCGAATCCCGAACCCCGAATTCCGAGAAGGAGGCTGGAGGGAGGCGCGTAAGCCTCCCCCGGCAGTGGGCAGGATGTGCTGGCGGAGCGTCCCCGCCACTTTCGCTGCGGGGGTAGGAAACTTTCAAACTCTGGCTCCTCGTTGAGCACGGCGTGTGCCATTGCCAGGCCCGAGAAATCCTCAATGAAACTGCGCTAAACCTGCCTGACATAGGCCTCACACCTGAACCGGTGGTCATTCGAGGGGAAGCGATGGGTGTTGCAGGTAACAGGCTGTCCGCGGCTGCTCTCTTCCGCGAAACCCCATGTGTTCACCGGGACCTTCGAACCTGAACCCTCGAACTCTTCGAACCTCCGAACCCCTCGAACCCGTTAATATGGATCCAGATATTGCGACTGACCTAGCCGATCGTCCCAATATCTTGTGGTTCGCCGTTGACAAACCCGGAAACTGGGCGCACTATCGTGCGTCGCTCACGAAGCCGCCCGGCACGATCCAACAGTCTCTGCGTGTGCCGGAAGACGCAGCCGGAACGTGGACACGGCCGTCACTGGAATACGCCGGCGGACAGGCGTTGAACAGCCGTTGAAACACAGGGCGTCGGCGTGATCGGTTCACCACTACAGACACACAGCCGCGAGGTTGATGCCCATCGGGGCTCGCCGCCGGCCGTCACCCGGGTGACGCGAGTTTCCCCGGGATCGGAGGAACGTATGGAACGAGGCCCTGCCCGCGAAGCTGCCCCCGCAACTCAGACCGCGCAGACTTCGAGCTCTCAGAGCAGCGCAGCTGATGCCGGAACCCGCGTCCGCAAGACTGCGGGCACCGACAAGGCGGCGACGCCTGCCGGCATCGACTTCCCTCGCTATTTCACTCTGCCTGGCGTCGATCCGTTCGACACGGTGGACTGGGAAGTGCGCTCGGCCGTCATCGGCAACGAGAAGGGCAAGGTCGTCTTCGAACAGCGCGACGTCGAGATTCCCAGCTTCTGGTCCCAGCAGGCCACGAACATCGTCGTCTCGAAGTACTTCCGCGGTCAGATCGGCACGCCCGAGCGCGAGCGCAGCGTGAAGCAGCTGATCGGTCGCGTGGTGGATACCATCACCGGCTGGGCACGCGCGCATCGCTACTTCTCGAGCGAGGACGCGCTCGAGGCGTTCAGCCACGAGCTGAAGCACCTCCTCGTCTATCAGAAGGCCGCGTTCAACAGCCCCGTCTGGTTCAACTGCGGCTTCGAGAAGGCGCCGCAGTGCTCGGCGTGCTTCATCAATTCGGTCCAGGACACGATGGATTCGATCCTGACCCTGGCGCGGACCGAAGGGATGCTCTTCAAGTTCGGCTCGGGTACCGGCAGCAATCTCTCGTCGATCCGCTCGTCGAAGGAGTTGCTGGCCGGCGGCGGCACCGCCTCGGGACCGGTGTCGTTCATGAAGGGCTACGACGCATTTGCCGGCGTGATCAAATCCGGCGGCAAGACGCGCCGTCGGCCAAGATGGTCATCCTCAATGCCGACCATCCGGATATCGTCGAGTTCATCAACTGCAAGGTCGAGGAAGAGAAGAAGGCGTGGGCGCTGATCGATGCCGGCTACGACGGCTCCTTCACTGGCACCGCTTATACCTCCGTGTTCTTCCAGAACTCGAACAACAGCGTACGCGTGACCGACGACTTCATGCGTGGAGTCCTCGACGATGGGGAGTGGTCGACGAAGGCGGTGATCACCGGGCAGCCGATGGAAACGCACAAGGCGCGCGATCTGATGCATCAGATCGCGCAGGGCACGTGGGTGTGCGGCGATCCGGGCATGCAGTTCGACACCACCGTCAACGAGTGGCACACCTGCCCGAACACCGCGCGGATCAACGCGAGCAACCCCTGCTCCGAGTACATGTTCCTCGACGATTCGGCGTGCAATCTCGCGTCGATCAACCTGATGAAGTTCGTCAACGAGGACGGCGAGCTCGACGTGGCCGGGTTCCGCGCCGCGTGCCGCACGCTCATCACGGCGCAGGAGATCATCGTTCCCAATTCGAGCTATCCGACCAAGGCGATCGAGCGGAACAGCCACGACTATCGTCCGCTCGGCCTCGGCTACGCCAACCTCGGCGCCCTGCTGATGTCGCGCGGGCTGCCGTACGACAGCGACGAAGGACGAGCCTACGCGGCGGCGATCACCGCGGCGATGACCGGCGAAGCGTACGCGCAGTCCGCGCGCATCGCGCGCGATCACGGCGGGCCGTTCTCCGGATACGAGAAGAACCGCGAGCCCTTCCTGCGCGTGATGCGCAAGCACCGCGACGCGGTCGGCGAGATCGCGCAGAAGCACGTGCCACCGGACCTGTATGCCGGGGCGAAGCAGGCGTGGGATGACGCGGTGGAACTGGGCGAGGCGCACGGCTACCGGAACGCGCAGGCGACCGTGCTCGCGCCGACCGGCACCATCGGTTTCATGATGGACTGCGATACCACCGGCGTCGAGCCCGACATCGCGCTCGTCAAGTACAAGAAGCTGGTGGGCGGCGGCCTGATGAAGATCGTCAACGGCACGGTGCCGCAGGCGCTCGATCGCCTCGGCTACACCAGGCCCGAGATCGAAGCGATCGTCCATCACATCGACGAGCAGGAAACGATCGAAGGGGCGCCGTTCCTCAAGGACGAGCACCTGCCGGTCTTCGACTGCGCCTTCAAGGCGGCCAACGGCGATCGGTCGATTCACTACATGGGGCACATCCGCATGATGGGCGCGACGCAGCCGTTCATCTCGGGCGCCATCAGCAAGACGGTGAACGTGCCGCGCGAAGCCACCGTCGACGACATCGAGAAGGCCTATGTCGAGTCGTGGCGCCTCGGCGCGAAGGCGATCTCGATCTACCGCGACGGCAGCAAGCGCACGCAGCCGCTCAATACGTCGAAGGCGCAGGTGGCCGATACGCGTAACGTCGGCGGCGACGTGCGCGAGGTCGTCAAGGAAGTCGTGAAGATCGTCGAGCGTCCGACCCGGCGCAAGCTGCCGGACGAGCGGAAGGCGATCACCCACAAGTTCGACGTCGCCGGTCACGAGGGCTACATCACCGTCGGCCTCTTCGAGGACGGCACGCCCGGCGAGATCTTCCTCGTCATGGCCAAGGAGGGGTCGACGATCTCCGGATTTGCCGACGCCTTCGCCCAGGCGATCTCCTACGCGCTCCAGTACGGCGTGCCGCTGCAGACGCTCGTCGACAAGTTCAGCCACTCGCGCTTCGAGCCCTCCGGGATGACCAAGAATCCCGAGGTTCGCTTCGCGAAGTCGATCGTCGACTACATCTTCCGCTGGATGGCCACGAAGTTCCTCTCGCCGGACGCGCAGTACCGGGCCGGCGTCAACCTGCGCGAGGAGCCCGCGGAGGCGCGCGAACCGGCAGCCCCGCAGGCCAGTACGCAGGTCACTGTGACGACGACACCCGAAGCCGTGTCGCCGCAGGCGGCGGAGAAGCCGAGGACGTCGGAATTCGCGGCGATGCGGAATCAGGAAGACGCGCCGCCCTGCACGACGTGCGGCTCGATCATGATCCGCAGCGGCAGCTGCTACAAGTGCGCCAACTGCGGCACGACGTCGGGATGTGCATAAAGCCCGACGTCGTGCCTTCTATCTACCGGAACGGCTTGACGCCGTTCCTTGGATCAGCCTGCGCCTGACGTCGTAAACGACAGCATCTCCGCAGCGGCTTGACGCCGCTCCTTAGGGGCTGTGCGTAGAGTCCAGACGTCGTAAACGACACGCTTTCCGGAGCGGCTAAACGCCGTTTCCTGGCGGTGGCGCATACGAAGCGGCCGGGGCTTTCGTCTCCGGCATGCAGAGCGGAGTCTCCGGACTCCGCCTCATTCACCCGCCGCAACCTGCCCATCACCAAGATTGCAAAGTCGACGATGATAAGCGTCGCATGTGGCGCGTCGTCGGCTACGCATTCCCGTTTCTGTTCACCGGATGGTGGCTGTTCGTCACCACGTTCGTCCGCCGCAGCACCCGACTCACGCGAACGCTGCAGATCGAGACGGGACCCGCACTGCGCGAAAGCCCATGGGGAAGCGCCCTCATCAACGGCATGCGCGCATACGGGTGCGTCAAGCTCGTTGAATACCAGGACGGCTACGTGCTTCGGATGATGTGGGTGTTCGGCGACGGTAAGCTCTGGCTGCCGAAGCAGCGGCTGCGCGTCGGCATCTTCGGCGCCGCGGCGCCACGCCGCCGTCGTCTGGTTTCAGGGGAGCACGAGCTGGTGTTGTTCGAGGAGCTCGCGGATTTCGTCGGCGTGACCACGGACGGAAGTCTGGTGCCGCTCGGGCGCTCGGGCCCGCCCGTCGTGTAGATTCATCGCCGATCGGTGACAGGAACGCGCATCAGCTCCTGCACGGCGCGCTCGACCTGCGCGATCGTGACCGACTCGATGCAGAGCGGCGAGCTCGCTACGAGGCATCGGTACCCGGGGCATGGATTGCAGGAAAACGGATTCTGGACGACGCGGTGCTCGACGCCCCACGGGTGCCAGCGCACCGAGCTCGACGACCCCCAGATCGCCACCGTCGGTGTGCCGACGGCTGTGGCGAGGTGCATCGGACCGGAGTCGTTCCCGATGTAGCAGCGGGCACCGCGAATCAGCTCCGCGAGCTCGGGAATCGAAAGGCCCGGCAAGGGGATGGCCTTGTCCGCCAGCTGGTGAATCGACGCTACCAGCGCGTCTTCTCCAGGGCCGCACGTCATGACCACGCGGAAGCCGGCCGTCCGGAGCCACGCAATCAGCGCCGCAAAGCGATCGGCGGGCCAGCGCTTCGTCTCCATGACGGCGGCCGGATGCACGACGACGTAGGGTGCGTGTGGCGGCAGGTGCGAGTCTGACAGGCGTGAGGCGATGCGCCCAGCGGCCTCGGGGTGGCGCTCATACCGCAGCGCCGGTGCGACGCCGGCACGAACGCCGAGCCACCGGAACACCTGCAGCGTCGACTCCACCGTGTGCACGTCGCCATCCGGACGCGGATACGTCCCGGAGTACAGACCCGTGTGTTGATGGTGTTCGCCGCCGATGCGTGTGCCGCGGGCGCTCATGGCATACACGAGGCTCGTGGGCCCGCCATGCAGGTTGACGATGGCGTCGAAGCGGCGGGTCAGGAGTCGTGCGATCGTTCCTGCCTTGCCCCGCACGTGAATGATCTCGGCGATGTCGGGATTGTCGCCGTACACATCCGCGAACCGATCGTCGACCAGCACCGAGAGACGGAACGACGCGAACTCCGTCTTGAGCGCACGAATCGGACTCGTGAGCAGAAGGCAATCGCCCATCGATCGCAACCGGATGAGCAGAATGCGCGCGTCCGGACGAAGCCGGCGAAAGAGATCGCGGCTCCGTTCCGTGCGTCGCGATAGAGGCTCAGTGGGCAACGGCACTTCCGCTATGTTACTGAGAGGAGCGGGGGACGTTCGAATCTGGTGCCTGGATGGCTACGCGCCATAGCCGCCCGGCCTGGGCGGAGAGCGAGGGCGGTAATCCGCCTGCCCACCGTAGCCCGAAGGGCGAAAGCGGGAATCCCGAATCGAATCCCGAATCGCGAGCCCCGAATCCCGACTCGAATGTACCGTTGATGCGTGCCCGAACTTCCTGAAGTCGAACACGTGCGGCGACGCCTGAGCCGAGTGATGGCCGGCGAGCGCATCGAGCGCGTCGAGCTGCGACGGCCGGATCTGCGCGCGCCATTTCCGTCGGACTTCGCAACCCGGCTCGAGGGGCAGACCGTCCATCGCGTAATGCGTCGCGCGAAATATCTGCTCGCGGAGCTCTCCTCGGGCGAGACGCTGCTGATGCATCTTGGGATGTCGGGCTCGTTCCGGATCGAGCGCCCCAATGCCCGCGAGGTGCCTGGAGACTTCCACTACGGTCGAGGGGCCCTCGAACGCCACGATCATGTGACGTTCGATCTCGCGTCCGGCTCGCGAGTCATCTTCAACGACCCGAGGCGGTTCGGCCACATGGCGCTCGTCGAGCGCGGCATCGTCGACCCCGCCGTGAGCGCACTCGGGCCGGAGCCACTCTCGCGCCGCTTCGACGCGCACGTGCTGGCGGGCGCGCTTCGCGGCAAGAAGACGTCGCTCAAGGCGGCGCTCTCCGATCAGGCCGTGGTCGCGGGCCTCGGCAACATCTATGTGTGCGAAGCGCTGCACGCAGCGCGACTCTCGCCAACGCGAATCGCCGGCACCCTGGTCGCTCGGAACGGTGAGCCGCGCGGGTCGCTGACGACGCTCGTCGCGGCCATACGTCAGGTGCTGCAGGCTGCCATCCGCCGACAGGCGCGCTATCGCGGCGACGACGACCGGTTTCGTGTGTACGATCGCGAGGGCGATCGATGCCTGCGTCACGGCTGTCCGGGCACGATCCGCCGCATCGTGCAGGGTGGCCGCTCGACGTTCTACTGTCCCGTGTGTCAGAAGTGATCGACTCGGGATTCGCTCCTTCGCGCTTCGCGCTCCGGAGGGCAAGCCGGGGTTCGGGATTCGGAATTCGTAGGCCGGTGCTTCCGGCCCTGGCGGTTCGAAGGTTCCCCTTCGAAGGCATCTGGGATTCGAGAGTTGATGACGCTGGTTCGGCGTGAACAGCTGTTGCGCGTCGTGCTCCTGTGCCTGGCTTTGGCGACGGTCGGCTGCGATCGTGTGACGAAGCATATTGCGGCCGCTTCGCTGGCGGGAACGGAGGCACGCTCGTATTGGGGTGACCTGCTCTGGCTGGGATACACGGAGAACACCGGAGCGTTTCTGAGTCTCGGTTCCGGCCTGCCGGAGATGGCGCGCACAGTCCTGTTCACCTGGGGCACCGGTGCGATGCTCATCGCCCTTGCCGCGGTCGCCATTCGCGCGCGTGCGTGGACCGCGATGGGTCTCACGCTGTTCGTCGCGGGTGGGCTCTCCAACTGGTTCGACCGCGCCACCACCGGACACGTCGTCGATTTCATGAACGTGGGGATTGGATCGTTGCGCACCGGCGTCTTCAACGTCGCGGATGTGGCCATCATGATGGGCGCGGCGCTGTTCGTCCTCGACGAGCTTCGCCGGAACACCAGGGTGTATTCGGGTCGCAACGGAGGGGACGGAGAAGAGGCAACACGGAGGCGCGGGGGCGCGGAGATGCACGGCGGATCACCTCAGTCCGATTGAGACTGTACGCGACGAAGTCGCCTTTGGTGTCCGGCAGTGGCCCTGCGCAGCAGGACCACCTTGTCGCGTTCAGGGCCGCCTCGACGTCTGTGGTGATGCCTCTGCTCGTCTCTGTTTCTCTGTTCCGTGTTCCCTCTCTTCCCTCCGTCCCCTCCCGGAACTTCGCTTCCTCCGAGAGCTCCGTTTCCTCTACGATCCCCGCATGCCGGCGATCAGGCTCACGGTCAATGGACAGTCGCATACGGTTGACGTCGATCCGGCCACCCCGCTCCTGTACGTCCTCAGCGACGACCTGCAGCTGAACGGCCCGAAGTTCGGCTGCGGGCTCGGGCAGTGCGGCTGCTGCACCGTGATCGCGAAAGGGCAGGCGGTCCGCTCCTGCGTCACGGCGGTCTCCACCATGGCGGGCGCCGAGATCACCACGCTCGAAGGACTCGGAACCGTCGAAAAGCCGCATGCGATCCAGCAGGCGTTCATCGACGAGCAGGCCGCGCAATGCGGCTTCTGTCTGAGCGGCGTGATCCTCACGGCGAAAGCGTTTCTCGATCGCAATCCGAAGGCGGGTGACGCGGAGATCCGTCAGGCCATGTCGACGGTCCTCTGTCGCTGCGCCGCGCACGCACGCATGTTCAAGGCGATTGCGCGCTACGCGCGAGGGCGACAGGCATGAAGCGGCGCGCCTTTCTCCACACCGGCGGCGCCCTCATCGTCGGCTACGGCGCCGTGCGCCTGGCCGATCGGTTTGGTGTGGCGCCGGCCGGCGCGGACGCGCAGCGTCTCAACGGAGCCGGCAGCCAGCAGCTGGATCGCTGGATTCGTGTGAATGCGGACGGCCGTGTGACGGCCTTCACCGGCAAGTGCGAGCTGGGGCACGGTCTGTACACCGCGCAGACGCAGCTGGTGGCCGAGGAGCTCTGCGTGCCGTTCGACCGTGTGACGCTGATTCAATGCGATACGGACCTCACGCCCGACCAGGGAACGACGTCCGGCGCGCAGTCGCATCCGACCAACTTCAATCAGGCCGACCTTGCGCTTGCTGCGGCAACGGCGCGAGAAGCCTTGCTGGCGATGGCGGCTACGAGATTGGGAGCTCCGATCGAACAGCTCGTCGCAAGAGATGGAGCGGTGATCGCTCGCGGCGACGCGACGAAGCGAGTGACGTACGGCGCGCTGATAGGAGGACGCACCTTCAACCTCTCGCTCAACAGTCAGGCGAAACGCAAGCCGGCCGCCGAATGGACCGTTCTCGGCACTCCGGTGCCGCGAGTCGAGATTCCGGCGATGGTGACGGGCCGTTTCGAGTTCGTGCACAACGTGCGTGTGCCCGGCATGCTCCACGGTCGCGTGGTTCGTCCTCCCGCCATGGGCGCAACGCTGATGACGGTGGACGAGGCGTCGATTCGCGGCCTGCCGGGCGTGGTGAAAGTCATCGTTCGCAGCAATTTCGTTGGAGTCGTGGCCGAGAAGCCGTGGCAGGCGATGCAGGCGGCCAGCCGACTCGCGGTGAAGTGGGCGCCAGGCCCGCCATTGCCTGCCCGCGCGGACCTTCATACGCGGTTGCGCACGCAGACGCCGACGCGCGACACCCGTCTTGTCGATGCCGGCGATGTCGAAGGCGCGTTGTCGTCTGCCGCGACAACCGTGAAGGCGACGTACACGTTTCCCTATCAGATGCACGGCTCGATGGGCACTGCCTGCGCGGTGGCCGATGTGCAGGGAACGAAAGCGACGATCTGGGCGGCGTCGCAGGCGGTGTTTCCGCTGCGGAGCTCGACGGCGACGCTCCTCGGACTCTCGCCCGAGAACGTGCACGTCATCTTTCGCCAGGGCCCGGGCTGCTACGGTATCAACGGCGCAGACACCGTTGCGTACGATGCCGCGCTCCTGTCGCAGGGTGTGGGACGCCCGGTGCGCGTGCAGTTGTCCCGCCGCGACGAAATGTCGTGGGAGAACTACGGCCTCGCCTTCGTGATCGACGAGCGCGCCGGCCTCGATCGCACGGGCACCATCGTCGGCTGGGCGTACGAGGGCTGGTCGCCGACACTCGGAGGACGTCCGGGTGCCAACGCTCCAGGCAATCAGGTCACCGGTCTTCTTGCCGGGTTCCAGCCCGCCGCGTTTCAGGCACGCTCGCCGGCGCCACCGCCGAACAACTACGCGAACAACAGCAACGCCGTCCCGTCGTACGTGACAGGTGAGGTGAACGGTCGTCGTGGCGGAACCGGCACCGTGGCGGTGCAGCGAGTCGTGTCCCACAACGTGCGGTCGACGTTCCTTACGGGTCCCTTGCGATCGCCAGAGCGGCTGCAGAACACGTTTGCGCACGAGTCGTTCGTCGACGAGCTCGCGGTGGCGGCGAAGGCAGATGCGGTCGAGTTCCGTCTGCGTCACCTGAGCGATCCGCGACTCATTGCTGTCCTCAAGGCCGCAGCCAACGCCGCCGGATGGGACACGCGTCCGTCACCGGCCCCGCGCGCCGCGGCACGTGGAGTGGTCAGCGGACGCGGGGTGTCGTGCGTCCTCTACGAAGGCGACAACGGCTACTGCGCACTCGTGGCGCACGTCGATGTGAATCAGGACACCGGCGTGGTGACCGCGCGCCGCTTCTTCCTTGCCAACGACTCGGGACCCATTTCCAATCCCGACGGACTCCGCAATCAGCTGGAAGGTGGTTCGTTACAGGGACTCAGTCGCACGTTGTTCGAGGAAGTCACCTGGGACGCGAACACGATCACGTCCATCGACTGGCGCACCTATAAGGCGCTCTATCTCGGCGCCGACGTTCCCGTCATCGACACTGTCCTGATCAACCAGCCGAATGCCCGCGCGTTGGGCGCGGGGGAATCAGCCGTGACGGTGGTCGCCGCTGCCATCGGCAATGCCGTGTTTGACGCGACCGGCGCGCGTCTCCGCGATGTGCCATTTACGCCTGAACGTGTGAAGACGGCACTCGCCGCGCGCAAGTGACGGCAGACGACGGCTGCACACGGTCGATGGGGATCAGGGATCGGGGATCCCTAATCCCTGGTCCCTTGATCCCTGGTCCCTTGCGGTGAGAATTGAGCTATGAGCATGAACGTGCGAAAGATTGCGGAAGCGGATCGCAGCGACTGGGCCCGCCTGCGTGAGGCGCTCTGGCCCGGCTCGCTCGAGGCGCATGAAGGCGAGACCGTGCGGTATTTCGAGGCCAAGGCGGCGACACCGGTCGTGTTCGTTGCCGAGTGGGAAGGCCAGGTCGTCGGGTTTCTCGAAATGGACTATCGCCGCTACGCGCCCGGCTGCAGCGGCTCGCCGGTGCCGTTCGTCGAGGGGTGGTACGTCGAACCCGGCGTCCGCAAGCAGGGACTCGGCCGGGCGCTCATGTCCGCGGCGGAAGCGCACGCGCGCTCGGAGGGGTACCACGAAATCGCCAGCGATACCGAGATCGAGAACGACGGCAGCGTTGCTGCCCACAAGGCGATCGGCTATTCCGTGATCGAGCGTCTGGTCTGTCTACGCAAGTCGCTGCGCGACCAGGGCGCCTAGCCTAGTCTGCAGCCCGTGGTGAAAATCGCGGCGGCATTCGGCCGGCGATGCATCCTCGTTCGCGGCGTTGCTCCTCCATCGAATATTGCTCGAGATTCTCAGTCGTCGCGCCTGGCGACCGAGGCGCCTCGCCGCCCTCGGTGCTGCGCCGGGATTTCCACCACGGGTTGCTAGTGGACTGTATCGGCGAATCCGTGAGTGGCACACCGTCGTTGCGGCGGCAGTCTTGTGGGCCAACCAATGGGCCGCCCACTCTAGAAATCACTAGAAACGGTCCACTAGACTCGCAGGCTGATGAAACCCGCCGTCTTCAATCTCGATTCGCAATGTCCGATGTTGTCCGATATCTCCAATGCACAATGCTCCAACCTGCGTGAGTTTGGGCATTGAGCATTTGACATTGTGCATGGTGAATTGAGGCTTTAGCAGGCCGTTGAAAAAGTAACTAATGAGAGCCCCACATTGCGTTCGTTCGTCTGCGCGTCGCCTGTTCGAGGGCCGAAGGCCCGCCGTCGGTCGTCGAGGGGTGCGCGATGCGAGGGCTGCCGCGACACTACGTCCCCAGCAGGCGCCGCATGCGCACCATGTTGTACGCCGCGGCGGTGAAGGTCATGATCCAGTTCACGCGCTCGCCGCCGCGATGCCGCAGTTTGCGCAAGAGCCCGACCGTCTTCATCCATCCGAAGACCTGCTCGACCAGTTTGCGTTTGCGTTGGCTCACGGCGTAGCCCGGTGTGCGGGTGACGCGGCCATCGATGGCGTTGTACTGCGCCTTCACCGCCACGTGGGGCGTGAATCCCAAGCGCCGGACGTCGGCGACGAAATTTGCGACGTTGTACCCGCGGTCAGCGCCGACCGTGCCGCGTCGCCGTCCTGTCGCCTTCACGAGCTGCGTCGCCGCCTCGCGCTCCGCGAAGCCGTCGGCGGCAGTGACACACGCCCGCTGGACCAGGCCGTGGCGGTTATCGAGGAGCACGTGCCCGAGATACGCGAGCACCGCCTTGTCGCCGTCCGCCTTCCGATACAAACGCGCGTCGGGATCGGTCCGCGAGACGTGCGTGTCATTCTTGCGGGTCTGCCCTTTGAAATCGACCGTTGGATTGCCGCGATCGGGATCGTCCGGTGGGGTCGCCTCGCGCGGCTGAAAGCTCTTGAGACTCGCCCACGCCTCCAACGTCGTCCCATCAACCGTGAAATGCTCATCGGACAACAACCCGGCCGCCCGCGCCTGCTCGGCGACCGCCAGGAAAAAGGCGTTCGCGACATCGCCCTGCAGGAGCCGCTCGCGATTCTTGCTGAAGGTCGAATGCGACCAGATCGGCGTATCCAGATTGATCCCGATGAACCAGCGAAAGAGGACGCTATAGTCGATGTCTTCCATCAACAGACGCTCGCTTCGGATCGAGTAGAGCACTTGAATGATCAAGGCGCGCAGCAGCTGCTCCGGCGGAATCGAGGGGCGGCCGATGTCCGAATACATCCGCGCCAAGTCCGCCGAGATCGTCGTCAGCGCCGCATCGGCGATCCGGCGAATCGCTCGCAACGGATGATCCGGTCGCACGCGCGATTCAGGCGACACGTAGCTGAACATGTGACCAGACTGCTCATCAGAACCGCGCATGCACGCTCCAGGCAAGAGGACGCGAGCATCGTAGTACGCGGGGATCGATCTGTCGATCCCCTATTTGGACTTACTTTTTCAACGGCCTGCTAGTGGCGACCGTCGTCGATCAGGGTCGCTTCGCGTGTCGATGCGAGTGGGGAGTCGACGGTGTCGATGCGCTTGCTCCCGCCGACGTCACCATTGTCGTCGACGTGCTGTCGTTTTCGACCTGCGTCGATATCGCCGTGTCGAGGCGCGTTGCTGTACTGCCGTACCCATGGAAGGGCGCCGCGGCCGTGCAGTTCGCTCGCGCGCATCGAGCGGAGGTCGCGCTCGCGCGCGGCGAAGGTCGCTACTCGCTGTCGCCGGCGTCATTCCTTGACGCTCCGTCGGGCCTTCGCTGCGTGCTCCCGTCGCCGAATGGCGCGGAGCTGACTCTGCGGGCGGCGCGCGGGCACTCACGGGTCCTTGCCGGATGCCTGCGAAACGCGGCCGCCGTGGCTGCAGCGGCGCAGCGGATGGGCCGCACGTGCAACGTCTGTCCGGCCGGTGAACGATGGCCCGACGGATCGCTGCGTCCTGCGATCGAAGACTGGCTGGGCGCCGGTGCGATTCTCCGTGCGCTGTCCGGCAGCCGATCCCCTGAAGCGTCAGCCGCGGTGGCGATGTTCGAGGCATGCGCCGGCAGGCTCGACGAGCTGCTTCGCGGCAGCGTCTCCGGCCTCGAGCTGATCGAGCGCGGCTACCCGGCGGACGTCGAGCTCGCACACGCTCTGGCGGTCTCAGATTCTGTTCCGGTCTTCGACGGGCATGCTTACGAGGCAGGCGCCTGACGCGAGGGCCCGGTGCTTCCTGGCGGCCCGGCGTCCTGTCAGTGTGATGAGACAGGCCGCCTGCGCCGTCAACCTCCGCGCGTGCTACGATTTCGGCCTATCGTGAGACTTTCGTGCCTGCCCGTGCCGACGGCAGGCACGGAGCCGGTATCCTTGTTTCATCTGTCTTTGCGGGATGTATCGGAAGGGCCTCGGCGCGCGCCGTAAGTAGGTCCTGGAAGGCTCCGGAGGTTCAGCCCGGAGTTCAGGAGGCTGGAATGAGAGTGTTCGCGTCCGTTGTCCTTGCGGCCGCTGTTGCCATGTCGTCATCCGTGATGGCGCAATGGCCGACGTTTAAGACCCCGAACGTGCCGCGGAATGCGGACGGCACGGTAAATCTGGCCGCACCGGCGCCGAAGACTGCCGACGGACATCCGGACTTCAGTGGTGTGTGGGCGGCGGCGGGTGGCGGCGGTGGTGGTGGTGGCCGCGGCCGCGCTGCCGCGCCGGGTGGCGCCCCACCAGCAGCGGGTGCGGCGGCAGCGGCACCGGCCGCGGGGGCACCGGCGGGAGTCGCGCCGGGACGCGGCAACGGAGGGGGCCAGGCTCCCGGTCGTGGCAATGCCGCTCGCGGAGCGGGTGGACCGGGCGGCGGTGCGCCGGGTGGCGGCGGACGCGGACGTGGGAATCAGGGTCCCCCATTCACCGAGGGGCCGCCGATCGCGCAGTTCTTCAACGTCGGCGGCGGCCTCGAAGGCGGCAGCGCGCCGATGACGCCCTGGGCGGCCGAGCTCAAGAAGCAGCGCGCTGCTGACAACGCGAAGGACAACCCGGACGCGCACTGTCTGCCGATCGGATTCACGCAGTTCCATACGCATCCGCAGCCGCGCAAGATCCTGCAGACGCCGAGCGAAGTCGCCATCATCTACGAATCCAATTACGGACTGCGCGAGATCTACACCGACGGCCGCATGCCGCCGCCGCCTTCCGATCAGGACGTGGCGCCCTGGTGGTATGGCTACACCGTCGGTAAATGGGAAGGCGACACCCTCGTCGCGACGACGACGCACATCCGCGACGGAATGTGGCTCGACGTCAACGGCACTCCGTTGACCGATCAGGCCACGGTCGTGGAGAAGTTCCGCCGGCCGGTGTTCGGCAATCTCGAGATCGACATCACCTTTACCGATCCGAAGGCGTTCACCAAGCCGTTCACCGTGCGCGTCAATCAGCGTCTGATGGTCGACACGGATTTGATCGAGTTCATCTGCAACGAGAACGAGCAGTCGTCCAAACACTACGAGAAGTAACAGGCTCGAGTGACCCTTTCGCTCCTGCCTGACGTTCCGCATGTCGTGCACGGCGCCTCGGCCGCTTCGGCGGCCGGGGCCGTCGCCACGGGTGTCATCGCGACATCCTCACCGCTTTCGCTGCGATCGGCCCCACCGCAGCACACGTTCTGACGCGTGCGATACGAGCTGTTCTTCGTCTCCTCCAGCCCGATGGTCTCCACACAGGCGGCCTTGGAACACTTTTTTCAGAAGCGCGACTTCTACACCGTCGGTCGCGGCGCCGCCCATTACGACAATGCCGATACCGGGGTCAGTTTCGACTTCGACTGCACCGCGCAGCCGGTCGTCGCGCCCGATACGCCACGTCCGTGGGCGCGGTTCATGGTGGAGCTGCTGCGCCCCTCGTTCTTCGCGGAGGAGGCGACGCGCGAGCTCGAGCCCTTCGTGAAGCACTTCGAAGTCGGCACGCTCGACAAGGACGGCAAGGCGGTCAAGTACAGCCCGGCCACGGTGCTGCGGGAGTGGCACGACGCAAGCCGCCTCGAATACGTTCGAGCGCTGCGGGCGGCAAGCGAATCGAAGGTGCAGCTGGCGCGGATGCCGCGTCACGACCTCCTGGTCGCCTGGACGTGGAACTACCACCGGCGCGTCCTCCAGGCGCACGAGGGGGATGGTCTCTTCGTCCCCCGCATCTGGTTCCTGCGCACCACCGAGGGCATGGTGACCTGCATGGTCTGGCCCGAGGCGATGGCCGCGCGGGTGCCGAAGGTCGACTACATCCTGTTCAGCCGCGGCGCGTTCGCCCCGCTGCCTGCGCTCAGCGAGCCCGAGGTGGCCTTCGTGCCGTGGGCATCCGTCGCGCCGATCATTTCCGGCAGCGCGGCGTACGACAGCCTCTCGATCAGCTATCGCGTGACGGAGCCCCCCATGCTCGAGGCGCTGGCACGCCTCGTGGCGCATCTGCCGCCGACGCGGAAGCTGCCCGACGTCGTGCCGCTGCACACGGTTCTCGACGATGATGCATTTCCGCGCGACGATATCTGACCCTTGAAGTTCACGAGTCACCATTCAGCATTCACAAGTCGTTGTGAATTGTGAATTGTGAATTCTGAATTGTGATTTGATCCCCTACTCTGAACAGATGCCCTCCGTCACTGTGGCCGAACGTCTCCGCGAGCTGCTCGATCTGCTCGAGACGTGCGCGGCGAATCGCCGGCTGCTCGACGAGCTGACTCCGGATGAGCGGGAGCGGCTCCATCGCGCGCTGGCCGAGATCAGCAACCCCGATCCGGTGTCGCGGCGGTTGCAGGTGAAGGCCTGGACGCGGGCGCGCAAGGCGGAGCGCGCGCGCAAGGACGACAAGGTGCTGCACGAGACGGGCATCCGCGCGCTTCGTCGGCGTCCGGTGGTGACGACGCCGAATGTGTTTCCGCCCCGCGCTTTTCAGCCGTTCGACGTGCCGCCGGCCGGGGAGGCCGACGTGTCGCGGGAAGCCTCCGAGGCGCAGAACTGCTACGTCTGCAAGCAGAGCTACTCGACCATCCATCACTTCTACGATCAGCTGTGTCCCTCGTGCGCCGACCTCAACTTCCGGAAACGAACCGAGCTTGCCGATCTTCGCGGACGGGTGGCGCTCGTCACCGGGTCGCGTGTGAAGATCGGTTACCAGGCCGGGCTCAAGCTTTTGCGGTGCGGCGCCCAGCTGATTGTGACAACGCGATTCCCGCGCGACGCCGCAAAGCGGTACGCGCAGGAACCCGACTTCGATGCGTGGAAGGATCGCCTCGAGATCTTCGGCCTCGACCTCCGTCATTCACCGAGCGTGGAGAGCCTGTGCCGCGAGTTGCTGACGCACCGCCCACGTCTCGACTTCATCGTGAACAACGCGTGTCAGACCGTTCGCCGGCCACCCGGGTTCTACGCGCACATGATGGCGGGCGAGCAGGCTTCGCAGCACGACATGCCGCCGCATCTCCAGCGGCTGCTTGGCGCCTACGAAGGGCTCCGCGCCTACCGGATGCTCCCCGAGTCCGGCGCCAAGCACAGAGCCGCCGAGCAGGTGAGCCACCAGCTCTCGGACGTCGCCGGACTGACCCACGCAGCCGAGCTCTCGCAGGTGCGCCTGCTCCCCGAGGAACTGCAGGCGCAGCACGATCTTTTCCCGGAGGGCCAGCTCGATGCCGATCTGCAGCAGGTCGACCTGCGCGACGTGAATTCGTGGCGGCTGCTGCTGGCGGATGTCTCGGCGGTCGAGCTCCTCGAAGTGCACCTGGTGAACGCCGTGGCGCCGTTCATCCTGAACGCGCGCCTGAAGGCGTTGATGCTGCGCACGCCCGAGCGCGACAAGCACATCGTCAACGTATCGGCGGTGGAAGGGCAGTTCTATCGCACCTTCAAGACGACGCGCCATCCGCATACCAACATGGCAAAGGCCGCACTCAACATGATGACGCGTACGGCCGCGGCCGACTATCACGCCGACGGGATCCACATGAACAGCGTGGATACCGGCTGGGTCACGGACGAAGACCCCATCGAGATCGCCGCCCGCAAGCAGGTCGAGCAGCGCTTCCATCCGCCGCTCGACATCGTCGACGGCGCTGCGCGCATCGTCGATCCGATTGTGAGCGGGTTCAATACGGGCGTGCACGTCTGGGGACAGTTCCTCAAGGACTACCAGAGCACCGACTGGTGAGAGCGGCACGGTTTCTCGCGTGCATGCCGCCGGATGCGGGCGGCGCGAGAGGTCGCGTTGGGCGATGGCCGAGCTGATCGTATTGATTGGACTTCAGGGGTCTGGCAAGTCGACGTTCCGGGCCGCCCGCTTCGACGACACGCACGTCGTCGTGAGCAAGGATCTGATGCGCAACAACCGCAGGCCGGCGGAGCGCCAGGCACCCCTGATTCAAGAGGCGCTTCTGGCGCATCGGTCTGTTGTCGTGGACAACACGAACCCCCGGATTGGGACCGTGCGGAGCTGTTGGCGATCGCCCGGGCGCATGGCGCGCGAGTGATCGCGTATTACTTCCCCTGCACGACAGCGACCTCGCTCGAACGTAACGCCCGGCGGAGCGGCCGCGCGCGAGTGCCGGACGTCGGCATCTTCTCGACGGCGAAGGTGTTTCAGGTCCCGACGCCGTCCGAAGGGTTCGACGAGCTTTATCGGGTCCTGGCAGACGACATCGAAGTGCCGCGGGTGGAACGGGTGTCTGAGGATCACGATGAAGAATGACGAGCTCGAAGCGCGCGTGCGTGCAGCAGCAGAAGCCACGAAGACCTTGCTGCGCAAGAACGCCGCCGGCAAGAACGAGCTGCTCTTCGCGCGCGGCATCAACTTCAACGACGTGCCGCTGTGGCAGCGGCGCGGCACAGGCGTGCGGTGGGAGACGTTCGAGCGCGCTGGTGTGAATCCCAGGACGGGGGAGGCGGCCGTCGCACCCCGTCGACGGATCGCGCGCGACGAACAGTTGCCGATGGCCGATGACTATCGCTCGTGTCTGCGACAGTTCGTCGGCGTGTGAGGGTGGCGGCGCGTTCAGAGAGCGAGTTGCTCGCTGGGAGGCAGGCGCTTCAGGATCTGTTCATCGGCAGTGGCCAGCTTCCACCCACGCAGCCGCGCGTGCGCAACAAGGAGTCGATCGAAGGGGTCGCGCGTCCAGCTCTGATCGCATGCTTTGGTGAACCAGGCGGCCGCTGGCGGATCGTCGAGCGTCCAGCGGTCGTCGTCACCGAGCTGTTCGACTGTCTGGCCGTGCAGTCGGATGCGTCCCGCCTCAACCAGGAACTGCAGTTCCAGCAGGTTGGCCGGGGAGATGTACAGCCGTTTCAGGCCACTGGTCAGCTTCGCGACTCTCTTGTGGTCCTGCTGTTCCAGCCAGATCAGCGCGTTGGTGTCGAGGAGAATCACTTCAGCGCCCAAGTGGTCAGCTAGCGACGACGTCCCGAGAAACGCACTCCTTTGGCCGACATCGTCCACTGCCACTGACCCGCTGCGACGGACGGATCGAGCGTCTCGATCGCCGGACGCGCCCGATTGGTCCGCTTCAGCGGCTCGTTCTCCTGCAGCCGGAGCACATAGCGCACACCACGACGTTCGATGACGATCGTGCCGCCGGCGTCAGCCTCGTCGAGCACGTCTGCCAGGCGTTCCCGGACATGTGCCACCGAGTATCGCTTCATGGCTGTACATTGTACACAATGAGACGAGCTTCGTGGCAAAATGCCAAACAGCGGGGGAGACGTGATGACCGAGGCGTGGAAAGCGGCCACAGAGCAGGGAGAGCTTCACGCGATCGAGGCGCTGTTTGCCGCCGGCTCGGACATCGATGCCCTCGACGAGCACGGACAAACTGCGCTGATGAATGCGGCGCGCGATGGACGCCTGGCGGTCGCGCACCTGTTGATCAGGCTCGGCGCGAACCTGGATCATCACGCGAAATACGGACTCACGGCGGTGATGCTGGCCGTCATCCGCGACCACGAGGACATCGTGCGGCTGCTCGTCGACGCCGGTGCCGATCTGTCTCTTCGCGGCAGCGGCGCGCCCGGCTTTCAGAATCGAACCGCACTCGACCTCGCCAGAGCGCGCGGCCACGCCGCGATCGTCGATCTGCTCATGAGGGGGACGCCGCAGGCCGGGACCGAGACCGCACGCATCACTGACGACGCGCACTGACGCGCGAACCATCCTTGAGCGTGTCGGGTGGATGAAGCACCAGCGCCTGGCCCTCTGACAGGCCCTCGAGAATCTGTCCCTCGACTTCGTTGCGCTGCCCCAGTCTCACCAGCCGCAGCCGGGCAACGCCGTTCTCCACGGCGAACGCCGCCCAGCCTTCGCCCCGCCGGAAGAGCGTGCCGACGGGAGCCTTCAGCACCGAGTCTTCGTGCCACACGATCACCCGTACCTCCACGCGGTAGCCGTCACCCAGCGCGCGAACAGCGGTCGGTGGATCGACGAAGTCGGCGATCACGTTCACACGCTGTTCCTCGACGCCGAGGGCCGAGACCTTCATGAAGCCGGCGGGCTCGATGCGGCGGACGCGCCCGTTGAGCGCCTGCCCACCGCCCCACTGTTCGATGAGTACAGGTGAGCCTGGCGTGATCCGTACGGCATCGGTCGAAAGGAAATCGGCGACGATCTCGAGCTTCGACGGATCCCCGATCTCGAGGATCGGATCGCCGACGGGCACGACGGTTTCACTTTCCCGGAGACGTTTCAACACCACGCCGTCGACCGGCGCAACCACATCCACTACCGCTCGACTGGACGAGGGTGGCGCCAGCCGGGCACGAGCGGCCTCGAGCTCGGACTGGGAGCGCGTCACGGTGAACTCCGTCGCCCGCGCGGCTTCTTCCGCGGTGCGCACCGACGTCTGCGCGGCTTCCAGATCGTCGGCCGAGATCGCGCCCGCCTTCATCAGCTCCTGTTGCCGCGTCAGCGTCGTCCGCGCGCGCGCCAGGGAAGCGGACGCACGCTCGCGTTCCGCCTGCGCCTGACCGACAGCCGCGCGCGCGGCATCGACGCCGGCGTCGAGCTCGCTTCGCGTGCGCGGGTCGAGTAGCGGCGCCGCCGCCGGCGCGAGTCGCGCCACCACCGTTTTGCCGCGGACGACCCTGTCGCCAGGCTCGAGCTCGATGCGCTGCAGACGGCCGCTCACCGGCGCGGAGACGACGAAGCGATCGCGGACACGCGTTTCGCCGTCCTCGTCGAGCGTGACCTGCAACGGCCCCTTCGTGACCGTCACCAGATCGACCTCGATCGATTCCGGCCACATGGCCGCGGCGACGATCGCCGCGACGATGAGGACGGCCGCAATCAGCTTCTTGTGTCCGAGCAACCAGCGCATGATTCGCCGAACGGGCGTCTATTCCCTGATCTTGAGCACCGCGACGAGGTCAAGACGGTCGAGCCGCCGTCTCACCAGGAGTCCCGAGATGACCGCTGCCGCGATGATGCCGAGGCAGGCGATGGCAATCGCGTGACGCGAGATGTACAGCGGAAAACGGTACACCTCGCTGTCGATGGAACTGACGATTGCCGCTGACAGACTGTATCCGAACACCGCGCCGATCGGCAGGGCCGCGAGCGTGAGCGCGGCCAGCTCGCCGAGCAGGATGAGCGAAATCTCGGCCCGGGTGAACCCGAGCACCCGCAGGCTGGCCAGCTCCCGGCTCCGCTCGGAGAGCGACACCCGAGCCGCGTTGTAGACGACGCCGAAGGCGATCACGCTGGCAAAGATGACATTGATGAAGATCGACAGGTCCATGTTCGCGGCCATCGTCTGGCGGAAGCTGCGGAGGATGGCGCGCTTGAAACCGGCGCCGGCGACAGATGGCGTCGCTTTCAACGCTGCTGCGAGATGCTCGGTCTGGTCGGCGTCGATCAGCAGCAGGGCGGAGGAGGCCACGCGGTCCCCGTGCATCATCCGGTGCAGTGCGTTCTCGTCCATGTAGGCGGACAGGCCGAGGATGTCGTCGACAAGCCCCGTCACCTCGACCTCGCGCTGCGGGCGATTGCCTTCGAGCACGTCGATGGTCACCGTGTCGCCGGCGCTGACGCCGAGCGCCTTGGCGAGCATGAGCGACATCACCATGCCCGCCGGTGGCAGACGAACTGGTCGTCCGTCACGGTCGACGATCCGTTTGAAACGTGGTGTCTGCGGAACGCCGGTGATCGCCAGATATCGTTGCCGATGTCCCGACCGGATCCGCACGGCCACGCTGCGCTGCGGCTCCACGGCGATGACGCCCGGCAGGCGCGCGAGGGCATGCCGGGCCGCGTCGTCACGTGGCTCGACGAAGTTCACCGTCACGTCCTGCCGTTCGGCCTCCCAGAACTGGGTCTGAATCAGATGCTCGATGGCGTCGGTGAAGACGAAGCCGATCATCAGAATGGCGACCGCGAACGAGATGCCGAAGACCGACGCGGCCGCGCGCAGCGGGTGACGCGCGATGTTGCGCAGCACCATGCGGCCGGCATTGCCCAGTTGACGCGCGAAGAACGGCGTCTCGATCCACGAGCGCCGATACTGCGCCGGCACCTCGGGGCGCATGGCCTCTGCCGGCGGCACGCCAACCGCGCGACGCACGGCCCCGAATGCGCCGGCGGATGCCGCGACGCCGGTCAGCAGGGAGGCGGTGAGCATCACGCGGAACGGCACGGTGAACGCCAGCTCGGGAAACCGGAAGTAGACGTTGTAGAGGCCAATCAGCATCGTGCCGAGCGAGGCGCCGCCGGCGATCCCGAGGACGACGCCGATGGCGCCGATGGCGAGCGCCCACTTCAAATAGTGCCAGCCGATCTCGCGGTTGTCGTAGCCGAGCGCCTTCAGTGCTGCGATCTGCGGACGCTGCAGCGCGAGCGCGCGCGTCAGCGCCACGTTGAGGATGAACGCCGCCACCAGCAGAAAGATCAGCGGGAGCAGGAAGCCGAACGTCTGCAGCTGCGAGAGCTCCTTTCCAGCACAGTGGGATCCGAAGCTTGGAATTCACGTGACTTGAAGTCGCGGC
>JADMIO010957425.1_pt1 | contig 58360 bp, 42 predicted proteins | sample 8958161 | NCBI WGS metagenome assembly JADMIO01 (sample SAMN16585339, study PRJNA669376) | soil metagenome | isolation source: Crop rotation soil | place: USA: Cullars Rotation, Alabama | collected 2011
GCCGCGACTTCAAGTCACGTGAATTCCAAGCTTCGGATCCCACTGTGCTGGAAAGCGGTTTTGGAGAGGCTTCTGCAAGCGCCTTATAATGAAGAAAGATACCCTGCTGTGAGGGCTTATTGTAATATGGACTGGCGCTGAGAACAGCCGTTGCTTTTCCCAATGGATAAGTCTGAAGGTTCTTACAGACCTCTTTTGTATTATTTCCACCTATGCCTACTACAACGGGTACCCGGTCATTCACTATATCGAATGTAAAATGAATGATGGCATTTTTTTCCTCATCGGTCAATGTTGGAGTTTCGCCCGTGGTGCCGAGCGTCACCAGGTATTCGCATCCATTATTGATATCATAATTGATCAGTTTTTCAAGCGCTTCAAAATCAATTTCCAAGTTTTCTTTAAAAGGGGTTATTAACGCTACTCCTGTCCCTTTTAAAACATTTCTTAACGACATATTCTATTGCTGGTTTGTTATGTGTTCTTTATTGATCCGGGTTTTCCATTTGGTTTTTTATTGCTTTTGCAGTTATGTATCATCCCGATCACCCTTCTTCCCAAAAACCCATCTTATTAAATTTTTCGATCCGCTGTTCCACTCTTTTGTCTGCCGGTATTGCTTTCAATTCTTTTATTACGGGGATCAGGTAATCTTTCAGATGTTGGGCAGCCTCATCATAATTCCAGTGCGCACCACCGGACGGCTCTTCTATGATCCCATCCACCAATCCGAATTTCAACATATTGTCGGCGGTTAATTTTAACTGTTCGGCTGCCACTTCCTTCTTTTCCCAGCTACGCCAAAGAATGGTGCTGCAGTTCTCGGGTGAGATAACCGTGTACCAACTGTTCTCCAACATAAATACCCTGTCGCCAACACCAATTCCCAACGCACCGCCGCTGGCACCTTCGCCAATTATCACACATATCACCGGAACTTTCAGCCTGAGCATTTCATAAATATTCCGTGCGATGGCCTCTCCCTGTCCGCGCTCTTCTGCTTCCAGTCCGGGGAAAGCCCCGGGTGTATCTATCAATGTAACGATAGGTTTATCAAATTTTTCCGCCAGCCGCATCAACCGCAACGCCTTCCTGTATCCCTCCGGATTTGCCATACCAAAGTTCCTGTACTGCCGCATTTTGGTGTTGGTGCCTTTTTGCTGGCCGATGATCATTATTGTTTCGCCATTAAGCTGTGCAAATCCACCCACCATTGCCTTATCATCCTTTACATTCCTGTCACCATGCAATTCAACAAAGTTGGTGCACATTTTATCTATGTACTCAAGTGTATATGGCCTGTCGGGATGACGGCTGAGCTGTACTTTTTGCCATGCCGTCAGGTGCTCTGTAATTTCCTTGCGTTTTACCAGGATGCTTTCTTCCAGCTGCTTTATGATGGGCGCATAATCCATTTTTGGATTTTTGGCTGCCAGCCGCTGATTGTCCTCGATGTGGTCATACAATTCCCTGATGGGTTGTTCAAATTCCAGGAATTGTCTTTTGAAAACTTCTGCCATGGTTAAATATCAAAGTGTAATTTACAATTTATGGCAAGGTAATGCACCAATGCATTCGGTTGACAAAAATAATGTTGGTTTTTTTTTGTTTACGGATGTTCTGAGAACTTAAAATGTGCTATCTTGCGCTCCCGAATTTGAAAAGAAACGGGTGAATTACGGATCGGTAGTTCAGTTGGTTAGAATGCCGCCCTGTCACGGCGGAGGTCGCGGGTTCGAGTCCCGTCCGGTCCGCAGCATTAAATTTTAAAGCCTTGCAAACTTAAGAGTTGTAAGGCTTTTTCTTTTATGGGTACAACATGGGTCTAACATTTTATGCTATAGACTAATAAGTTTTTCAAAAAAGTTCAGTTCCAGACATTTTAATTCATTTGTGCCTAAATAATTTACCTATTATTTACGATGCCTGCTTGTTAACAATATTATACGGACTCAAACAATGTGTGGGACAGTTTAATTTGTAAGTGGAAAGTGCATCCTCCTTAGTGCAACATCCAAAAAGGTTGAATTCACTGAGATGGGTTTTGAAAAAGGCCAGGTTGATCGAAATGATGTCCAAATGAGTACGGTTCGCATAAAGGTTGTTCCGGGTATTGAATAATAGCTTACAGCAAGTTCAAACAGTTGAAGCTAAAAAGGCATAAGAATTTTCATTTGGTTTTGATATCCGATATGATGGAGTATTGTGATTATAACTCAGTAAAAATTGGTCTTCGCAATCCTAATTTCTCCCGAAACTTTGACAAGCTAAAACTAATAAGATACAGTAATGATTTCGCAAGTTTAGGAATTCAACTTTCAGTTGTTATGACAGTTACTGACAAACTCCCCATAAATGAAAATATGCATTTTAATTTCTGGAAGGGAAGTTTTCAAAAATCTCGGATATAATGACAGCGCTATTGCCAAAATTAGCTTCAGTAGTAGGCTGCCGGAGTACTTGGTGAGATGAATATGCCAGATATACCTCTTTAAGTTCCTAAATTAAAGAAGTATTTAAATATGACGGTCAATAACTCATAAAATATTATTAATCTTATTCCAATGCACCCAGCCCTGCAAAAGCGAATAACTTATAAAGTTCTAATGCCACTTCAACTCTTTCCTGAGATCAATAATCAGCCATTCATAAACGGCTTTATTATTCCTTACTCATAAAGCATCGGTTGGGTGAAACCACTCTGCCACTGTTCCTGCATTCTGATTAAACCTTTTTTTGCACTATACTAAAATGAATCAAATTGTATGGCAACAGAAATAATCACCAAAGAAGATCCGCGGGAGTTCAAGGTGGACTGCATTTTGAAATCAGAGATACTATACCGCTTTCCTCAACAATTATCTGCATTGATAACCCCTATCCTTAAACTGTTGATTTTTCTTGAATGCATGGAAGCTTCACGATACATTTGTTTCACTATCTTATCAAGCGGCTTATTGAAATAAGTTTCCTGACTTCAAAAAAAAGCCCACTCTTAATCACCTTAATTATTGCCAACTGGTCAATCGTAAGTAGTTTCACTTGTCAATCTACTTATTCATTTTCGAAGATATACCAAGAGCTGCCCTGGCCGACTCTCCGATAATATTTTTGTCAAGACAAAAAGAACATAAGTTTGACAGGGTTTGACTAAACTTGTTGAAGATGAAAAATTATCAGACAAATATTTTTATTGCCCTTGCTGTAATAGCAACCGTCGGATGCAATCAATCAGCAGAAGTTGATCAAAAGAAAAAAACTGATGAATTGGTTTTGCCAAAACCTTACGCTACCCGGGATACAATTAAGGAAAGTAAAGTGATCGGCTGGCCTGATGGGAAAATGCCGTCAGCACCCGAAGGCTTTGTTGTGAGCAAATTCGCTGACAAATTAAATAATCCAAGATGGATCTACGAATTACCCAATCATGATATTCTTATTGCTGAATCAAAGACCGAAAGGGATCAAAGTGCCAATGACATAATTCTTTTGCGCGATACAAACGAAGATGGATCGCCAGATGTAAAACAAGTGTTTTTAAAAAACCTAAACCAGCCTTTAGGTATGTTGTTGCTAAACGGCAGGCTGTATATCGCGAATACGGATGGCCTTTACAGGTATCCTTATACAGCCGGCGATCTCGCGTTAACGGGCAAGGGAGAAAAGATCGTAGACCTGCCCGCAGGCGGATATAATAATCACTGGACAAGAAATATCATCGCCAGTGAAGATGGAAAAAAAATATACGTTACAGTAGGTTCAGGATCAAATGCAGGGGAGAATGGTATGGAAAATGAAAAGAGACGGGCCGCAATTTTGGAAATAAATCCCGATGGAACCGGCGAAAGGATCTTTGCGGAAGGCATCAGGAACCCGGTGGGGCTGGCGTGGGAACCGGTTTCCAAAAAACTTTGGACTGCAGTAAATGAACGTGATAATCTTGGAGATGAACTGGTACCGGATTATTTTACTTCTGTAAAAGATGGTGGTTTTTATGGATGGCCATATGCATATTACGGCCCAAATGAAGATCCAAGACTAAAAGGCCAGCGCCCGGACCTGGTTGCAAAAACTATTGTACCGGATGTGAATCTCGGCGCGCATACTGCATCGCTGGGACTTGCATTTTATACAGGAGATAAATTTCCAAAAAAATATTTCGGCGGTGCATTCATCGGCCAGCATGGTTCATGGAACCGTTCAACTTTTGCGGGATACAAAGTAATATTTGTTCCTTTTGAAAATGGTCAACCCGGTAAGCCTGAAGACTTCCTTACCGGGTTTATTGCTGATGAAAGTAAGAGCCTTGTTTATGGACGGCCGGTAGGCGTTACCCTGTTACACGATGGCTCCCTGCTGGTGGCAGATGATGCAGCGAATACGATCTGGAAAATATCTGCAAAAAAATAATTTCACTTTTTTTCCCGCAATCATTGTTCGCTGATCACAATTACATAACATTCCTGTAATGTTAGGTTCACATAACTGTTTTTCTTTTGCTGCGATCTTATTGGACAATGATGACATAGAAAGCGCAGTACTATGTAAACAAAAAGTTGTCAACTAAAAATTCACTTTTTAACTACTTAATATCGAATGTTAAAAAAGTATACATAATTAATTAATAAAGAGAATTATCTGTTTATAATACAATTTAATTTTAGTTCAGATTTTTTAAACTAACGCTTAAACTATATAGAATGAAATTTAAACTTGCCGCCCTAGCCCTAATTTTAATTTCAATCCATTTAATTACACCTGACATTGCAAAAGCCCAAACGGGTAACGTTGTAAAAGGAAAAGTTACTGATGAAAATTCAGACCCACTTGTTGGTGCCACAGTAAATATAAAAGGTACAAATACCAGCACAACAACAAATGCAACAGGTGACTATACGATCACGGTACCTAATAAAGGCGCTATTCTTGTTTTTTCTTATGTTGGCTTAACACCCGTGGAAATAAGGGTTAATAACAGCAACACAGTAAATACCAGGTTGCTGTTAAATTCAAAGGACATGGGTGAGGTAGTTGTAACTGCATTAAATATTAAAAAAAATCCAAGAAGCCTTGGATATTCCGTAGTGCAGCTTGATGGCAGTAAAGTTAATACCGTTCAAACGCCCAGTTTGGTAAACGCGCTCTCGGGAAAGGTTGCAGGTGTTGACGTAGGTAACATTGCAAATGGCATTGCAGGTACCAAAAGAGTCGTGATCAGAGGCGCCACTTCTTTAACGGGTGATAATAATCCCCTTTGGGTAATAGATGGTATCCCCATAAACTCAAGTAGTTTAGGCGGGCTTGCCAATAATACGCCCGAAGGTGGTATTGATTACGGTGACGGCCTCACCGGTATCAACCCGGATGATATAGAAAGTATCAGCGTACTTAAAGGAAATGCTGCCGCTGCGCTTTATGGGTCTCTTGCATCTAATGGCGTCATCCTTGTTACGACAAAAAGCGGTAAATCGGCAAAAGGAAAAATGAATGTTGATGTAAGCAGCTCGGTTTTGATCGATAAATTGTATGACCTTTCTCATTTCCAAAATGTGTATGGGCAAAGTTCTATCAACCAGGCAAGCAGCCAGGACCTACCAACAAGCGCTGACAATGCAAAAGGTTCTGATAGCTGGGGACATATTATGGACGGGACCCCGGCAATTCAGTTCGATGGAGTGATCAGGCCATTCAGCCCTGTGCAGGACAATTACAAAAGATATTACAGGACCGGAAGCACGGCCACCAACACAGTTTCTTTATACGGAAGTACAGCCAACCATGATTACCGGATATCATTGTCTGACCTCAGGAACCAGGATATCACGCCTAATGCCGATTTTAGCAGGACCAGTTTAAATACCAAGACCCATTCCAGATTCGGCAAACTGGATGCTGATATCGTTTTTAATTACACATTCGAAAAATCAAATAACCGTCCTTTCATAGGTGGTAACCACGATAACTCACTCTACTCTTTATTATACCTGCCTAATAGTATTGACATCAACACATTAAAACCCGGCTACGATTCCACCGGCCGTGAAGTGTTGTACACGCAAGGTGTTTCAAACCCATACTATATTTTAAACAAGGAAAAAGAAGTGGATAAGAAGAACAGGTTAACCGGTTCACTGACGCTGAAATATGATATCACGAACTGGTTATATCTAAGAGGAAGACTTACACGCGACTATTATGTCTCCAAAATTATCCAGTACATACCCGATGGTAACTCATCGTCAAGTTTCCCTTATAATTCTCCCAGCAACATCGGTGGCATATATAATCAGCGCAATGTGGAGAGCTATTCCAATAACTATGAAATTTTGCTTGGTGTAAACCCTTCACTAAAAGGTAAATTCAATGTGAATGGTTTTGTGGGCGGAAATATAAGCTGGCGCGCCAACACCCAGTTGTTTGAGAACGGAAATACATTTATTGTTCCCAATGTTTACACCTTCAATAATTTAAAAACAAAGCTTCCTTCCACCAGCGAGAGCAAGCGCAGAACAAATTCAGTCTTTGGAAGCATGGAACTGTCTTATAATAAATACCTGTATTTAACTCTTACTGGGCGAAACGATTGGTTCTCTACTTTACCGCTTGATAACAACAATCTTTTCTACCCCGCAGCTTCTCTTTCATTCATATTCTCAGATGCGCTTAAATTACCGTCAGCCATTTCTTTTGGTAAGTTGAGAGCGTCTACTGCACAAGTGAGCGGTGACACTGACCCTTATTCACTGGACCTAAGCTATTCGCTTGACCCTTTCCTGTACAATAACAGCTTACCGCTCCAATTGATCGGTACCGCCAACATTCCCAATAAAAAGTTGAAGCCGCTTCTTTCCAAAGATTATGAGATCGGCCTGGAGATGGACTTTTTAAATGGAAGGATCGGTTTTGATGTTGATTACTACAACCGTAAAATAAAAGATGATATTGTAAAAACGGCCGTATCAAGTGCCACAGGCTACAGCACTGCCATCCTGAACGTTGGACAGCAACAGAATAGTGGTATTGAGTTATTGCTAAAAGGTACTCCTGTAAAAACAAAACATTTTACCTGGGACATCAGCGGAACATTCTCCCACAACAACAATAAGATCGTTGCGTTGGGTGACGGTGTAAAAGGAGTGCCCATCCTGCTGGCAACCTCCAAGAGCGGAAACGCGTATGTACAGCTGACCGAAGGCGGCAGGTACGGAGAGATCTGGGGCTTCACCTACCTGAGAGATTCGGCAACGGGCAAGAAGATCTATGACAGCAGGGGATTTCCATTAGCGGGGCCTTCTAAATTCCTCGGCAACAGTACGTATGATAAATTGTTCGGCTTAAGCAATACCGTGAGTTACAAAAATCTTTCTTTATACTTCTTTATAGATGCAAAATTCGGCGCCTATATTTATTCTGAAACAAATGCAACTGCCTACAAAAACGGGAAACACATGGCAACACTGGAAGGAAGGGTAAGCGGACTGGTTGCTGATGGCCTTAACCAGGCTGGCACAGCAAATACCGTTCTGGTCACTCCTGCTAACCTCAGTTCGTATTATAACCAGATCGGTTCAATTTCCGAACAGTTTATATATGATGCCAGTTTCGTAAAATTGCGTGAAGTAGCTTTGAAATATAAATTCTCACCAGGCAAGCTCGACAAAATAGGAATAACAAATGCTTCCATTTCTTTTGTGGCCAGGAACCTTTGGACAATTTATAAAGACAAAGACCTGGAAAATGTGGATCCAGAGAGCAATATCGCAGGGAACAACCAGCAGGGAATTGAAAGGCTCGGCTATCCTGCAACCAGGAACTATGGTGTAACATTAAAATTCACTCTTAAATAAAATATACTTCCCCTAAATAAATTAAATTAAAATCATGAAAAAAAGTTTTAAATATTTGATCCCGGTGTTGTTGATCATTGCATCGGCAAACTTCTCATCATGTGATAAGGGGTTTAAGGAGATCAATACAAGTGTTGATTTTGTATCCTCTCCCACTCTTGATTTCTTACTGCCATATGTAGAGCTTACTATGGTGGATAAAAACTATTATACACAAACGTATTATGCTGCGGCCTACGCCAGCCAGATCAATACGAACGTTACCTTCCCGGCAATAACAGCTTATAAGGAAACTGAGATGTCTGAACACTGGGTATGGATATACAAAAATCCACTTAAGAATATTGTGGACCTGATCGAGCGTACGCAGGGCGATGCCAGCAAAATAAATTATTTAAGTATTGGGCGTATATTGAAAGTATATCTGTTTCATTCGCTAACCGATTCCTATGGTGATATCCCCTATTTCGAAGCCATTAAAGGGTATTCAGAGGGAATCAATACACCAAAGTATGACGCACAGCAGCTTATTTATGCCGACATGCTTAAGGAATTATCCGAAGCCGCAGCAGCTTTAACAACCGCAAGTGCAACGCCCGGAACTGCTGACATCGTTTATAAAGGCGACATTACAAAATGGAAAAAATTTGCTAACAGCCTTATGCTCAGGCTTGCTTTGAGGATATCAAAAGCTGACCCGGCTAATGCAAAAAAATATATTGAACAGGCTATTGCAGGCGGATTAATGACCAGTAACGCCGATAATTTTGTTGTAAACTATACCACGCAACTTGTGGGTACAGGCACAACGTCCAATGGTACTGCACACACATGGATAAGCTCAAGTTATATTACTACTTACAGGTTTGCGCAACCTTTTATTGATTCATTAAAAAACCGTAATGACCCCAGGTTACCAACTTATGCAATGAGAACGATTGTTCCATTACCAAGTTCTTACCAGGAGGGAAGCCATGATCCTAATCGCCAAAAAGGCCGGGACCAATTTGCACAGGTTGTGCCCAGAGACAGCGCTTCAGTGGCCAATATCAAAACATTCGGAAGATATGATGCCCCATTTATTCATCTTAGTTATGCGCAAACACAGTTTGAGCTTGCTGAATGTGTAGTAAGAGGACTGATAACAACCGGGGTTGCCAAAACATATTATGAGAACGGAGTTCGTGCTGCGATGACGGAGTTAACTATTTATGGACCCGATGGCTGGAATGCCAGCAGCGGAATTTCAACGGCCCAACAGGATGCATATCTTGCAGCTAATCCGTACGATGCGGCCAATGCACTGAAACAGATCAACACCCAATATTGGATCGAAACCTTTCCTAACTATTACGAAGCATGGGCCAACATGCGCAGAAGCGGATACCCCGATACGTACAGCAGCCTTAACCTGGCATTGAGCGGTAACCTGGGTGCACAGCTCCCAAGAAGGATATATTATCCACGTGCAGAATATGCTTCCAACCCTAACATTAATGAGGCGGTTGCAAGGCAGGGAGTAGACCTTACAAGTACCCGCGTATGGTGGGATAAATAATTATACACTTACATTTATAGCCCACAGGATCGATCGTGTGGGCTATTTTTTTACCAGTCATCCATTCATTTTTAACATGCTTCGAACCGGCTTACTTTTACTGTCTCTTTTAATTGTAAAGATTTCTCTCACACAACAGAAACAGCTTGGCTTCGCACTACAACACAAGCCTGTAACCCATCTGCGTTTTAATGACGATTCCAGCAAACTCCAGTTCGCAATAATTTCTGACCTGTGGGGCGGTAACCGGCCAGGCATTTTTGAAGATGCACTTGTTAAACTGGAATTACTGCAACCACAGTTTGTGATCTCGGTTGGAGATCTTATTGATGGTAAAACGCATGATACAATATTAATCGACAAACAATGGAAAGAGTTCTCTGCAAAAGTGCAATCCCTCTCCATGCCTTTTTTCTATGTTCCCGGAAATCATGATATAGAATACCCCATCATGGAAAAAGAATGGATAAAAAGATTTGGCACCCCTTATTACTATTTTGTTTATAAAAATGTTCTGTTCCTCAGTGTTAACACACAGGATGGTGGCGTGTCGGGAGTAAAAGATGCGCAGATACAATATTTTAAAAAAGCAATAGCTGAGAATGCCAATGTACGCTGGACATTTATTTTTATGCACCGGCCTGTGTGGCAGGGCAAAGGGGACAAGCAGGAAGGGTATGAAAAGATAGAAGCCTTTTTAAAAGGCCGTAATTACACTTTGTTTTCCGGGCATCACCATACCTATCTGAATGTTATTAAGAATGGGCAGAAACATTTTGTTTTAGGCACTACGGGCGGTGGTATAGAATTACGTGGCGAAAAATTCGGCGAGTATGATCACGTTACCATGGTAAGTTTACCTCCTAATGGCGAGCCTCATATCGTAAATTTAAAACTGGATGGAATTATCAAAGAAGATGTGGTGAATGAAAAAACATTTCCGGTTACGCAATCTTTGATCAACCAGGACTGGATATCTGTTTCTCCAATTGTTCTCCCTACCCAGTTTCCTGCTTCAATTTCCTCCGAAATAAATTTTCGCAACCCTACACAATATCCATTGATGGTTAATGGCAGTTTGCCACAGCTTCCGGGGTATACCATAACGCCCACAGATGTCAATCTTATCATTCCACCCAAGACCAATCAAAAACAAACAGTCACGATTGCTACAACTGATAAATCGAATATTGATCTTGCTTCTTTGTCGTTTTTGGATGTGCAACTTAATGGCACCTACCAGGTAGACAAAATAGTTTACCAGCTACCTGCCAAGCAGAGGATCAGGTTTGAATGGGAAACTGTTTTGCCCGGATTACCCAATGCGAAAACTATCGCGGCGGATCAATTCAATAATTATGATAGTGCAGGATTTATCACGCTATACAATCCTGAGCTACTGAATAAGTGGTACTGGTATGGCACAAACGATTGCCTGGTAAAATTCAGGATACTGCATGATGCAAATTCGCTATACCTCGCAGCGTTCATAAAAGATGACCAGTTGGTGACCGGTGACAACCAGGATGTATTATATGTAAACGTGGATGATAAGAATGGAAATGCAGGAAGAATAAACATACAGCCAGATCTAAAAAACCCTGTAGTAAAAATTGAAGGCAAATCCGGTTTAGCAATAAAAGATGTGCAGGTTACAAGCCTAGTGAATGCTGACGGGCAGCAAAAATATATTATACAGCTGCCGCTTGCTAAGATTATAAAACCTGGCAACATTATCCGTATTAATATTGGTTACCGCGACCAGGATAATTATCCCGAAAAGGAAAATTCAACCTTGTACTGGAAACCAGTTTGGGGCAGTTTAGATGATTATAAAAACTCCGGCACTTTTTTAATAAAGTGATCAGTAATTCAATTTCATTAATGAAAATAACGAAACATCTACAGGCCATTTTTCTGCTTATTATCGCAACAGCCTCCTTTGCTCAAAATACTGCTCCTTCCCAATCCAAAGGAGGTTCCCCATTTGAAAATAAACCCAGGCTGATCCGCGGTCCCTACCTGCAATCTGCAACTGACACAAGCGTTGTTATCAGGTGGAGAACTGATGGACTCACCCGGTCAAGAGTGCGCTACGGAGCAATGGTAAGTAATCTAGATAAGAACGTTGACGACGTGAAACTGGCTACAGAACATGAAATAAAAATTTCCGGTTTAACGCCAGCTACCAAATATTTTTATTCGATTGGAACATTGCAGGATACTTTGCAAACCGGTGATGATAATTATTTCAGCACTTTGCCTGAACCCGGCCAGGAAGGATTTTACAGGATCGGCGTTTTTGGTGATTGCGGGTCCTTATCGGTTAATCAAATAAAAGTGAGAGATGAGTTTTTAAAGTACATGGGTAAAAATGACTTGAATGCATGGATACTGCTGGGTGATAATGCCTACAATGATGGCACCGATATGGAATACCAGGCAAAATTTTTCAATATTTATAAAGATGTATTGCTAAAGAAGTATCCACTTTTTCCATCGCCCGGAAACCATGATTATCATGACGTTGATTTTACCGCTGCCTATGCACAGGATAACCATACAACGCCATATTACCAGGTGTTTTCAATGCCGGTAGATGGGGAATCCGGTGGCGTTCCATCTGGCACAAAATCATTTTATTCATTTGATATTGGCAACATTCATTTTCTTTCACTTGATTCCTATGGTAGGGAAGAAAATAAATATTTTCTATATGACACACTCGGTCCGCAAATGCAATGGGTAAAAAAAGACCTGGCAGCCAATAAAAAAGAATGGGTGGTGGTATATACTCACTTCCCGCCCTATTCAATGACATCACATAATTCGGATACAGAATCAGGCTTGTATTATATGCGTGAAAATGTTATTCCCATCCTGGAACGATTTGGTGTTGACCTGGTGGTTTGTGGTCACAGTCATGGCTATGAGCGCTCCCGGCTGATGAATGGATATTATGGAAAAGAAGCGGATTTTGATTCAACCCGGTACAATATGAGTAATAGTTCCGGGAGTTACAATGGCAGCTATAATTCATCACCATACATTAAAGACGCTACAAACAGGGGCACTGTGTATGTAGTTACAGGTTCATCCTCCTACGTAGGCAAAGGCCAGGCAACTTTCCCACATGACGCAATGCCATATTCAAATACAGTTGATGCAGGTGCCGCTATAATTGAAGTGCGAGGCAACCGGCTCGACATGAAATGGATCTGCGGTGATGGAATTATACGTGACCAGTTTACCATGATGAAAAATGTAAACCGGAAAACCAGTGTTAGGGTAAAGCCAAATGAAAAGGCAAAACTTACCGCCTCATTTATAAGTGATGAATATAATTGGAACCGGAACGATGCAAAAGGAAGGACAATAGAAGTGAAACCCACCAGCGCTAAAACAACTTACACCGTAACTGATAAATACAATTACCTGAAAGAAGTGTTCGAGGTGAATGTGTCAAAATGATAATATAAAATTTAAAATAAAAAACACCGCGTGATGAAGATCGTATTTGGAATATCCCTACTGCTGCTCTCTACATTGTGTCTTTCCCAAAACAATAAAAGTGCCCATAAAAAAAAAGAGGTAAACAACATTGCATTATTGCGCGGACCTTATTTGCAGGTTGCAACAACAAGCAGTATGGTTATTCGCTTTAGAACCAATGTGCCGGTTATCGGCAAGGTGAAATACGGTACTACACCTTCAGGCTTAAAGCGAGAGGTAAGCGACAATAATCCTGTAACGGATCATATCATAACCATCAATGGCCTTGCTGAGCATACCAAATATTATTATGTAATAGCTGCGGGCGGCAAAATATTACAGGGTAATATTGATAATACTTTTACCACACTTCCAACAGCCGGTAAACCAGGCATGTACCGTATCGGGATTTTTGGTGACCCTGGAAGTCATACCACCATGCAGCCAAAAGTGCGCGACCAGTTTTTAAAATATCTGGGCAATAATGAAATGAATGCCTGGGTTGCGCTGGGTGATATTGCTTACAATGAAGGAAAGGATGCTGAATACCAGGCAGAATTTTTTAATGTGTATAAAGACAAGCTGCTAAAAAAATATCCATTGTTTACATTACCCGGCAATCATGATTATCATGACAGCGACAACGTAATATTTTACCCGCATCAAAACATCAATTATTACAATACTTTTTCCATGCCGGTTGATGGCGAGAGCGGAGGCGTACCATCTCACAACCAGGCTTTTTATTCTTATGACATCGGCAATGTGCACTTACTTAATTTAGATTCATTTGGCGCCGAAGACAGTACCTTGTTATCTGATACACTGGGTCCGCAGGTGCAATGGGTAAAAAGAGACCTGGAGGCCAATACCAATAGAGACTGGATCATTGTTATGTGGCACCATCCTCCATACACAATGGGTTCTCACAATTCGGATAACCAAAGTGATCTCTATAAAACAAGACAGAATTTTCTGCCGCTTTTAGAACGGTACGGTGTTGACCTGGTGATCTGCGGCCACAGTCATTTATATGAACGTTCAAAATTAATGCAGGGACATTTTGGAAAGGAAGCCACATTTGATCCGGCAAAACATAATCTCAGTATTTCCTCGGGCCTGTACAATGGGTCACCCAACTCCTGCCCCTACATTAAAGACGAAACGAATAAGGGCACTGTTTACGTGGTGAACGGTGGCTCATCAGAAGTGGGCGGCATACAGCCAAACTACCCGCATAATGCGATGTATTTTTCAAACAATGCATATGGTGGGGCAAATATGATAGAAGTGCAGGGAAACCGGTTAGACATGAAATGGATATGCGAAGATGGCGTTATACGCGACAGGTTTACCATGATGAAGAACGTAAACAAAAAAACGATTGTTTATGTCAAGAAAGGGAAGAGGGCTACTTTAACGGCATCTTACGCCGGTGACTATGAATGGAATAACAAACAAAAAACAAAAAGCATCACCGTAATTCCACGCGCTAACACAGTTTTTACCGTACATGATAAATATCATTGCATTCGTGATACTTTTGAGGTAATCGTTACCGATTAAAAAATAATATGAAGTACCTGTTGGTCATAGCAACGATGTGCGGTTGTATTGCCATACTATCTTTTTCTATTACCAGGAAAAATGACTCTAATAATTTTGTTACTGAAACGATTTCTTACTTTAGAACAAATGCCGCTTCCTTTTCCAACAGCGCTTCCTTTTTAAAAAACCAGGTAAATAAATTAAAAAAGAACGATCCGGCCTCACTTGTGCGGGCCAAAGAGGCGTTAAAAAAATGCCGGCACCAGTATAAGAAAATAGAGTTCTTCATGTCTTATTTTTTTAGAAGCGCTTCACTTGTGTACAATGAAGCCAACAAATTTGAAGTTGAAGAGCCCTTCATGGAGTACAGGGAGCCTTCCGGCCTGCAGGTGATTGAAAGCATTTTATTTTCAGGAAAAGCATTTGATCAGAAACAAATGTTACAGGACCAGGCATCGCTTATCGCCACGTCCGCTGAAGATATACCTTCCCTGCTCTACGATCTGAAGATCAGCGATAAACAGATCCTTGAAAGCATACGGCTGGCATTGATCCGGGTAATTGCGCTGGGCATTTCTGGCTTTGACGCGCCGGAATTAAAAAGCGGCATAACGGAATCAGGAGAAGTGATCGGAATGATAAAACAGGTTTTAACCCCTTTGCTGAATGAAAAAAACAAAGAAGCTGACAGCGTTACAAACTACCTGGACAAAGCATACAACTTACTCAGCAGTAACAGTGATTTTAATTCATTCGACCGGCTACAGTTTTTAACAACGGCTGCCTTGCCGTTGCAACATTACCTGGGTAAGCTTATTTCTTCCAATAATCTTGAATTCAATACAACCGGGGTAATAAACTATGATGCAGAAAACCTTTTCAGTAAAGATGCGCTGGACGTTCAACCTGCGCTAAAAACCGACCCGGCTCTCGTTGAACTGGGGCAAAAACTTTTTTTTGAAAAAGGATTATCGGGAAACGGCACACGGAATTGTGCAACCTGTCATGCTCCTGAAAAGTATTTCACTGACCAGATACCAAAAAGCATAACCCTTGACGGCAAAACAACAGTACAACGTAATGCCCCCTCTCTATTTTACTCTGCTTATCAGTATTCCCAGTTTTGGGACGGAAGGGTTAAGAGTCTTGATGAACAGATAAATACCGTTCTGCTAAACAACCGGGAAATGGCAGCAGATCATAAGATTGTTGTTACAAGATTGCGGAGTTCTAAAAATTATACCCGGTCATTTAAAAGCGCATTCCCTGAAACAGACAGCTCCATCAACATTCATAATATCGCACGGTCAATTTCCGCTTTCCTAAAATCGCTGGCTCCATTCAATTCCGCATTCGACAGGTACATACGCGGAGATAAAAGTGCAATGACCAAACAACAGGTTAAGGGATTTAATTTATATATGGGAAAAGCACAATGCGGCACCTGTCATTATGTGCCTGTATTTAACGGGCTGATCCCGCCCTTGTATAAACGAACAGAACTTGAAGTGCTTGGTACTACCAAAAGCACCGATTTCAAACATCCCGAGGCAGATGATGACAGTGGGCGCTACTCCACTTTCCCGATAGAATTTTATAAGGGGGCTTTTAAAACGCCAACGTTGAGGGATGTTGCCAAAACCGCGCCCTATATGCACAATGGCGCTTTTTCTTTGGAACAAGTACTTGAATTTTATAATAAAGGCGGTGGAGCAGGCTTAGGATTGAAAGTGCCCACACAAACCCTGTCACCAAAACCCCTGAAGCTGAATGGGAACGAGATAAAGGATATCATCAGCTTTTTAAATGCATTAACGGACACCTATTCCCTTCCTGCCGTCAACAACCAGTAATACTTTTTGTTGTTAAAAAAGTATAAATAGTTAATCAATAAACACAATGAACTGACGCTATCAAATCTTATTTTTAGCTAACTAAACACTGCGTATGATGTATTTGCGGTTATTGTCTTTATCGTGGCTGTTATTGTCGAGTTCGGATTGTTTTTCAAAAGATCAACCGTTGATCTTCCCCATTCCTTCCGATGTGCAGTTGCATGATGGAAAATTTAAACTTGACAAAAACACTTTCCTGCTGCTTGGCGAAAATTCAAATAAGCAGGATGAATTGCTGACCCGCTTCCTGCAAAACGAAATAGCTGACAAGTTTGAATATTCTCTAACCATTAAAAGAAAAACGGCCTTTTTACCCACCGATAAATTTATTTTGATCGGCTCCATTTCTAATCCCCTGGTAAAAAAGTATTGTGAACAAAAGGGCTGGATACATGAGCTGCGTTCCCTGGGAAACGAGGGATATATTTTATCCGTTTCTGAGAATGCAACAGTAATTGCTTCATTAACCAACTCCGGTTCATTCAACGGGCTGGCTTCTCTCAGGCAAATTATTCAAAAAGAACCCGGTGATATTTCTCTTCCACAGTTGATTGTAAAAGATTCGCCGCAATATCCTTTCCGTGGTATAAAATTATACCTGCCGGGAAAAGAAAACATACAGTTCTTTAAAAGGTTTATCAGGGACTTTGCCGCCTTGTATAAATTCAACAAAATAATCCTGGAGCTAAATGCAAACATGCGCCTGGATAAACACCCTGAATTGAATATCGGGGCAATACGTTTTGCCCGGCATTTAAATTCAAGCCGGCTCGACAGGCCGCCAGGCGTTCACAAAGAATACCAGAATTCATCCCACCAGGATAATGCAGACGGGCAAATATTGGAAAAAGTGGAGGTGGCCGACCTGGTGAATTATATGCGGAAGTTCAATATCGAAGTGATACCCGAATTACCTTCACTCACACATTCATACTACTTGCTGGCAGGGCATGAGGAGCTGGCCGAAAACCTTTCGCAGCCTTATCCTGATACCTATTGCCCGTTAAAGCCCGCGATCTATACAATTTATTTTGACGTGCTGGACGAATACATTGATGTGATCCATCCTGCCATGATCCATGTTGGGCATGATGAATGGAGAATGGAAAAAGACCTGTGTGTTTTGTGCCGCGGAAAAGACTATGGAGTGCTGTATGCAAACGACCTGAAGAAGATACATGACCACTTAGCTGCGAAGGGAATTAAAACTGCGATCTGGGGAGATCATTTATTAGAGTCAGTAACTGAAAAAGATCACCAGACCTGGAAGTCCTCGACAGGCTATCAATACAAGATCCCCGGTGCGCTACGTCCCGAACAGGTAATACAATTGATCCCAAAAGATATAGTGGTGTTCAACTGGTTTTGGAATGACATCAATAACGATAAGCAGGTTGCAGCATTCGGTCTACAACAGGTGTATGGAAATTTAAGAGCTGATATAAATAATTGGAAAGACAGGGCAGGCACAAAAGGAATATTAGGTGGCGCTCCATCGTCCTGGGCTGCAACAACAGAATACAATATCGGCAAAGACCAGCTTATCGATTTTTTAGGCGCGGCTAATTTATTATGGTCGCAACAGTATTTATCAATAAACCAGCTTGCTATCGAAACCGAGCCTTTAATTAACAAAATCTATAATAATTTAAGCGGCCACCTGCTCCCAAGTGAAGAAGGTGCAACTGTAACGCCTGTAACTATTTCATTTAACGCTTCGCTCGGAGATGTGATTAAACCGCATGACGCGCTTCTACCCTCTGTCAAAATACGGCATATCCGGTTTAACCTCAGCGCTGCAGGAGAACTCAATTCAATAATTGCCGGGGATGATACAAAGTCACAAAAAGTGGCTACGATAAACAAAGATGTAAGCAGTATTATTTTTTTACACGCCTGTTCCAAAGTAGCTGTCAACAACAAGGCTTATGATATCATTTACGATTTTAATGATACGGCAGAACCACTTGGGTGGTATGAGATTGTTTATGATGACGGCTTGATCGAAACGATTCCCATACGATATGGGGTAAATATTTTGGATTGGCGATGGAAACAGCGAATTCTCAGTAATGCAAATGAAAAAGATAAAGGTAAATACAGCCAGGATAAGTATGCCTACGCTGCATCTGCTGTAAACTGCAGTAGGGACGATGTGAACCCTGTAACATTCTTCAGCTTTGAATGGAAAAATCCCAGGTATGGCAGGAAAATTAAAGAAGTATACCTGAGATCAGTTAATTATAAGAAGGGAAACGAAAATCAAATAATACTTTTAGCAATGAGTATTTCGGAGAATGAAAAAATTACAAATGCAAAGGGAACGGAAGCACAATAAATATTCGATAACATTGGGGACGGTGAGGACACCGGCCATGGCCTAAGTCACCGCGGTTGGTGTCCTCACCATCCGCAATAGGGTTGATTGTGGTACAGGTAAAGACACTGGCCGCAGAGTTGGGGTAAATAAAATATTACATGAGAAAATTATCAACAATTATTGTTTTCATTCTGCTGGTGAATGCCTTTTCGAGCGCACAATACAATGTAAAAAACTTTGGAGCAAAAGGAGATGGCAGCACGCTTGACACCCGAGCGATTCAAAGTGCTATCGATAAAGCTTTTGAAAACAAAGGAGGAATAGTAAACATACCCTCAGGTACTTATCAAATTGGCTCGCTTTTTCTAAAAGACAATATTGAATTACACCTGGAGCCGGGTGCAACCCTGTTTGGCAGCGCTAACTATAAAGACTACACAGCAGCAGGTCAAAAATTCGAGTCACGCACAAAAGATCTCTATGCCAAATACTTTATGATCTTTGCGGAAGATGTAAAAAACATTTCCATCACGGGTTCCGGAACAATTTTCGGAAACGGTGTAGATCATTACAAAGAATCCCGTCCTCAAAATCTGCGCCCTTATATGATACGCCTCGTGAATTGCGACAGGGTAATTATCAAAGATGTTCACCTGATGGAATCTGCCAACTGGACGCTGCATATTCTCGGCTGCAGGGATGTAAATATCAACGGCATTGAGATCAAAACCACAGGTGAAGGCAACCGCGACGGTCTTGATATTGATGCCTGCCAAAGAGTTACTGTTTCCAATTCAAGTTTCTCAACAACCGATGATGCAATCGTGATGAAAGCAACTACGGATGTTGTATGCCAGGACATCTCTATCACCAATTGCCTGTTCTACCTGCTGGGCGGTTCCGCAATAAAAACCGGTACAGAATCAAACGGAGGCTTCAAAAATATTACCGTAAGTAATTGCATAATCAAGGATATCCCCGTTCATGCGGGGATAGAATTGATGACCGTTGATGGAGGCATGATGCAAAATATACTGATCGATAATATTGCAATGGAAAATGTGTCAACACCTTTTTTCATCCGGCTTGGAAGGAGGGCACGGCCCTACAAAACGGGGCAATACGTTGCGAAGATCGATGATGTAAAAGATATTTCATTAAGCAATATTTCGGTTCTCAATGCAAAACTGCCATCCAGCATCATAGGTTTGCACAGCAAAAAGATCAGCAACATAAACATTACCAATTATACCGTAAGATATGCGGCAACACAATCGCCTGTAACAGCCTTTAACAAAGTACCTTTTGAGGAATTCGATTATCCCGCAGCGGTGGAGTTTAAAAATCTACCCGCTTATGGCATTTATTGCAGGAGTGTTGAACACATTGTTCTACATAATATAACCATGTACTCTGCAGAAAACGAAACCCGTCCGGCACTTAGTTTCGACAGGGTAAATAACCTGGAATTATTTTCCGTAAAAGCAGCCATGAAAAATGCAGGAATGCAAATGATGCACTTTCGAAATACTGAAAATGTGACTGCATCCTATTGCAGTTCCGTAAATGCAAATAACAGCTTGTTTGAAATGGAAGAAAAGACAACCTCCGACTTCAGGTTATCCAACAATATAATGCAGCCTGGCCAGAGAGAAATGGCAACTGTTCAGGCCTTACCTGATGCAAATATTTTTGAAGATTTTGCAACGGAGATAAAATATTCGGTAGACAAAGGTGATATCATTCATGGCTTAGATGCTTTACATCTCACAACTACACCGCTCAAGATCAGCATGAACGCTAAAAAAGGCGCTCTTCAACTCTGTCTTTTACTTTTAAATGAATCCCCTAAACCCGGAAAAGTACTTTTGAAATATGACGGTATCACACAGGAATTTTTGATCAACTGGGATGAATGGGGATGGGCCCCTATATCTTTGTTAAAGGAATACGATAAGAACCAAAAAATAGAATTTGAGATCATGGCTGCAGATGCAAATTCTCATTTAAAATTTTCCCGGGCGTACCTGCGTTACCAGGATATCGGGTTCACTGATTAGAAGGTGTAGATCTTGATCTTAATTTGTAGCTATGAAAAGTTCATATAAACTAGTTCTCATTATCATTTTAGCGGGCGCTGTTGCAGATACGGCGTTTGCCCAGGCAGGCCTGAAGAACGCAAAAGCCAGGTTTGAGAAAAATGCAGTTGTCGGAAAACAAAATGATGGAAGCTATGTTGTTCCTACATCGCAGGTAATTGATCCTGCAGGTACCACTATAACTTTTTCCGGAAGGCCGGTAGACCTGGCATTGAATCCCGGCGAAACGATCCTCGCGGTGAAGAATATGTATGATATTATTTTTTTCGATGCCGCATCTTATACTATCCGTCAAAAGCTCAGTATCCCTGATGACGGCGGAAATACTTTTACCGGCATCGAGTGGAGCGATGACGGTGAAAAAGTATGGACAACAGATACCCGGGGTTACCTGCGTTCGGCTAAACTACAGCCTGATGGAAAATTTGCCTGGCAGGACTCCTTTAAACTGCCGGCAAAAAATTTATTAAATGGAAAATTCCCCTGGGAAGACCAGATCTTATATAAAGAGAAAAAGACAAAAGACGACCGTGCATACCCTGGCGGCTTTGCCATTGACGCGAAACGCGGCTACATCTATGTTACACTGAATCGCGATAACGCGCTGGGTATAATTAATACCAGTACAAATAAATTTGAGACCTATGTACCGGTAGGTATTGCTCCTTACGACGTATTAATTCATAACGATAAAGCCTATGTAACTAATTGGGGAGGGAGATTGCCAGTAAAAGGAGATAAAACGGCTTTGTCCGCCAACACCCCGGTTGTAATTGATCCAAAGAATGGTGTGGCCTCCACGGGTACCGTTTCCGTGATCGATCTAAAAAAGTTTACCCTGCTCAAGACGATAAAAGTGCAATTGCTTCCGTGTGCAATGGCGATCAGTCCCGACGGTTCCCGCCTGTATGTTGCCAATGCAAACAGCGATATTATCTCCGTGATCAATACCAATACTGACGATGTTGTTAAAGAGTTGGATGCAAAACCCGCAGGGGCCCTGCCGTTTGGCAGCGCACCCAATGCATTGACCGTGGCCCCCGATGGCAAAACATTGTATGTGGCGAACGGAAATAATAATATGATCTCTGTTATTGACCTCGCAACAGGTAAAACAAAAGGTATGATACCCACGGGATGGTACCCGGGAGCGGTTGTTATAAATAAAAAAGGCGATAAACTTTTTGTCGCCAATACAAAGGGACTCGGCAGCCGCAATATTAAACCCGGCGCTGCAGGCTATGAATACAGTGATCACCTGGGGTCTGTATCCTTCATCGCCGTTCCTTCAAAAGATACGCTTGATGAATACACCGTGAAAGCCGCAGCCAATATGCGACTGCCGGAAATAATGAGAATGTTGAACCTGCAAAAAGTAAAACAAAAATCGGTTCCCCTCCCTACAAGACCTGGCGAAGTATCTCCTATCAAACATGTTCTGTATATCATAAAAGAAAATAAAACCTATGACCAGGTTTTTGGTGACTTACAACAGGGCAATGGCGATAGTGCTTTGTGTATGTACGGCCGGAATGTAACACCCAATCAACATGCGCTGGCGGAAAATTTTGTATTGCTCGATAATATGTACTGTAACGGTGTACTTAGCGCCGATGGGCATCAATGGACCAATGAAGGCATCGTTACCGATTACCTCGAGAAAAGTTTTGGAGATTTTGTTCGAAGCTATCCTTATGAAGGCGATGATCCATTGGCTTATGCTTCATCCGGTTTTATCTGGGATAAGGTTTTACAACGTGGACTTACCTTCCGTGATTATGGTGAATTTGTACACGGCAAAGTGAAGCCGGCAAAAACAAAATGGATGGATGTATATAATGACTATAAGAACAATACCAAAAACATTACGATATACCCCGAAGCAGAAGTGCAAACTTTAACACCATACCTGTGCCCAACTTTTATCGGCTTCCCGCAAATTGTTCCAGATGTTTACAGGGCACGTGAATTTATCAGGGAGCTTCATGCATATGAAAAAAATGATTCCTTCCCCAACTTTATGATAATGCTGTTGCCCAATGATCATACTACCGGCACGAGGCCAGGCTATCCAACGCCTGCCGCATCCGTTGCCGACAATGACCTGGCAGTAGGCCAGATCGTTGAAGCGATCAGTAAAAGCAGGTTCTGGAAAGAGACTGCAATTTTTATCGTGCAGGATGATCCGCAATCAGGCCTTGACCATGTGGATGGGAAAAGAAGCATTGCATTATGCATAAGCCCGTATACAAAAAGAAAGCAGGTGATCAGTACCCAATACAATCAAAACAGTGTGTTGAAAACGATCGAATTGATCTTAGGATTGTCGCCAATGAGCCAGTTCGATCTTACAGCAACTCCCATGACAGACTGCTTCACAGCAAAGCCTGATCTGACTCCTTTTACTGCTTTGGCAAATCAAATTCCTCTCGACCAGATGAATCCCAAATTGACTGCTCTCAAAGGAAAGCAATTGTACTGGGCAAAGAAATCGATGGAGATGCCGCTGGATGAAGTGGATGAGGCCGAGGATGATGCCTTAAATAAAATAGTTTGGTATGCAATGAAAGGATACAACACACCTTACCCTAAAATACCAGCCAGCAAATAAGATGAGATACAAAAAACTGATTAAGATAACGGGTTGGATCTGCTTACATCTTATCTCCTTTGCATTGTACTCACAAGTTACCCGCCAGCCCTATCTCCATGTATCAACCTCTACCAGCATTGTTATCCGTTGGCAAACCGCGGATCCATCTAAGGGATCTGTTTTTTATGATACCAATATAGCGGCATTAAAAAAATACAGTTCCGAACCGGAAGTTGTAAAAGATCATGAAATAAAATTATCGGGTCTTACACCGGCTACAAAATATTATTATTCAGTAAATGGTTCTTTAAAAGGCGATCCGCAGCAATACTTTATTACGGCGCCACGCACCGGCAGTGACACACCCGCAAGAATTTGGGTGATCTCTGACTTTGGACAGACAAATTCACGCGATAATAAACGCAGGATGGAAACAGTGGATGTATGGAAATCTTTCAACAATAATGATTACCACGCCAATTTTTTACTTTCCCTCGGCGACCAAACTGAAGATGATTCACTATCACAACTGCAGCATAATTATTTTGATCAGTTGCAGGATGTTTTAAAAAACTCCCCGCTCTATACAGTTGTGGGCAACCACGACATGCACGATTCGCTGCATAATTATATAAAAACTTTTAGTGTACCCTCAGGTGGTGAAGCAGGTGGCATAGCCTCCGGTAGTAAAATGTATTATTCACTTGATTATTCCAATGTACACGTAGTGGTGCTGAGCACTGAAATATATGATGATGCTGCTTACAAGGCGCAGGTAGCCTGGCTGAAAAAAGACCTCGCACACAATAAACAAACATGGCTATTCGCCTGTATGCACCAGCCTTTTCACAGTGGCGGCTATCATCCTACCGATGACAATGAATCTTCTCAAAAAAGAAGAGAGGACTGGCTTAGGGTTTTAGAAGATAATGGAGTTGACCTCGTTCTGCAAGGCCATAATCATGTGTACGAAAGATCTTACCTGGTGGATAATCTTATTGGAAGATCATCTACTATAACCGCTGCAAATAAAATTGATACAACAATGGGAAGAAGCGATATGGGCGGAGCCTATCATAAACCAGTAGGCAACAAACCTCATAAAGGTACCATATTCATTTCCTGCACCGGCGGCGGTGTGGCCAATTCCATAAAACATTATCCTGCACCTTTCAATATTTATCCCATTGCCTTCCCGGGATCTGATTATGAAGGTTCGCTGGTAATTGATGTAAACAAAAACAAGTTGGATGTAAAATTCCTATGCGACGAAAAAAATAAACAGGGCAGCCATACCTGGGATTATTTTACGATAATAAAAGACAAATAAGCTGATAATCTAACCGTTAAAAAAGTATACATTTTCAATACATTATCTGACATCCGCTTTGCCGCATTCTGTTAATTTTAATAAAGTGCTCTAACTGTTTATTGTATGAAAAGAATATTCTTTTTTCTTTTACTGTTGCCTTTTGCAGTTTTATCACAGTTGAACGAAAATCACCCACGGAAGTGTATCATGGTATTCGGCGCCCATGCGGATGATGTTGAATCGATCGCCGGGGGCACCTTAGCTAAGTACATTGCCATGGGGTATGAAGGAATATATGTGGGAGCCATCAATAATCTTGCGGGATGCAACCTGGAACGGACACCGTATTTTAAAGGACATCTATTTACCATTTCAAATTCCCCCAACAAATACCCGGTAGGTGCGTTGGAAACAAGCCAGATCCGCGAGGAAGAAGCCATGCAGGCTGCAGCGGTTTTTGGTGCCATACCGGTATTCCTGAATTTTAACGAGCCCTGGTTTTCCATGGGTAGAAAGCAAATTGATTACGGCACCGTTCAATATGGCCAGTATGCCCCGGCAGGCAGGCGTCTTATCAGTATTGCAACAATCATTTCAGCCGATGTAAATATGGTGTGTGATCTCCTAAAAAAATACCAGCCTGAAATTGTAATTGCCCATACATTGGGCGGTGAAAAACTGGACCATGGAAATGCTGCTTACCTCATCTACCTGGCATTTAAAAAAGCGATGCAGCAGAATATTCCGGTTGGCAAATTGTGGATGCCGGCAAGAGGATGGCTTGCAGATGAATTCCAGAAAAACAACATCGGCAAGCCGGACGTGAAGATTGATGTTACAGCATATTTAAAAATTAAGTATGCCGCGTATGATAAGCACGTAAGTCAGAACGCTGGATTTGGAAAAGAGTATGTACTTAGTAATAAGAAAGACCCTGCAGCGTATAATGATGCAATCGAAGAATTTATAACGGTGATCAATAATACAAAATAGAAAATATAAAAATATCCCTTTATGCGACTATCTTTTTTTACGCTCCTCATGCTTTTCGCCATACAGTTAACTGCGCAGTCAAATAAACCAAGAAAATGCATAATGGTTTTTGGTGCTCATGCTGATGACGTGGACGAAAATGCCGGTGGTACACTGGCTAAATATGTTGCGATGGGCTACCAGGGTATTTATGTGGGTACCATTAATAACCTTGATGGCTGTAACCTGGAAAGAACTCCATGGTATGATAAGGGACCCAACTTCAGTATTTCCAATTCACCACATAAATACAGGGTGGGCGCTTTGGAAACAAGCCAGATCCGAGAGGAAGAAGCAAAGGCAGCTGCGGCAACCTATCCCGCCATACCCATCTTTTTAAATTACAAAGAGCCTACTTTTTTTATTGGTAGAAAAATAGTGTACTATGGTGACCCGCAATACACACAATATGATCCACCCGGTAAACCACTGATCCCTATTGCAACCTACATGGATAATGAAGTGGATTCTGTTGTTGAACTATTAAGAAAGTACCAGCCCGAAATCGTTATCACGCATACGCTGGGCGGAGAAAAAATGGATCATGGAAATACGGGTTACCTTATGTACCTGGCATTTAGAAAAGCGATGGATCTTAAAATCCCTGTAGGCAAATTATGGATGTTCGTAAATGGCTGGTTCCTGGACAAAACAGCCCAGCAAACCGGGAGGGGAAAACCTGACGTGCACATCGACGTAAAGGATTATATAAGCACAAAGTATAAAGCATTGAATAAACACATCAGCCAGAATGGTGGTTTTGGACGGGATTATGTTACAGGAAATAAAACACAACCAAAAGAAATAATTGAAGAATTCATCACAGTCATCGATAATACAAAATAGAAAATGAAAAAATATATCCATTCACTATGTATTGCAACTGCATTGTTCAGTTCATTTGCTGCCATTTCCCAATCGGCTGCGCTCCTAACAAAGTGGGGCGAGTTCGGCGACAAGCCGGGCCAGTTTAAGTTCCCAACGATGATAGCCACCGACAAATCCTCCAATCTATATGTTGTTGACCAACACAATCACCGGATACAAAAATTTGATGCAGATGGTAATTTTATAACTATGTGGGGAAAGCAGGGAAATGGTGCCGGGGAATTTTATTATCCTTATGGCGTAGCGGTTGACTCCCGGGGAAATGTGTATGTATCAGACATGAACAATAACCGGATACAAAAATTTACTTCCAAAGGTGATTATATCGCCTCGGTAGGTTCCTATGGCACCGGCGACTCGCAATTAAAATATCCTTACGGAATTGCATTTGATAATAACGACGTGTTATATGTTATCGATGCATTCAATTATTGCATAAAAAAATTCACTACTGATCTCACCTTTATCTCCAAATGGGGATCGCAGGAAAGTATTGGCATAAAACTTTACATGCCGCATGAGATCGCTATTGGAAAAGACGGCAATATTATTTTAAGTGACAGACAAAATCACAGGATTGCGTTTTTCACAAAAGACGGCAAGCTGGTAAAACATCTTGGAGAATATGGAGAAGGTAAGGACGCCAAAGGCGGCCAGTTCAGCGAACCCCATGGATTGGCTGTGAACAGGAATGGTGATCTGTTTATCACAGACCGTTACAATTTTCGTGTTCAAAAATTACAGGAAAATGGAAGGGCGCAATTGCAGTGGCTTACCTCCGGCAACTTTGAAGATGATAAACACTTCCCTTTGGGCATTGCAGTGAATAACGAAGGAAACGTATATGTAGTGGATCATTACTCGCACTCTGTTCAAAAATATAAATTATAGTAAACCAATCTTATGAGAATCCTAAAAGTTTCTGCGGTTTTGTTTGCTTCTGTTTTCTTACTGGCTTGCTCACTCACAGTACGGGCAACGAATAATACACTGATCTTTCCCATTCCGCAGGAACTCAATGTTACGAACGAATCTTTTATACTGGATGAAAATATAATCATTGCCACACCCGGCAATGCAAGCGGGAAAGATATTGCTTTGGCTAAACTATTGGTGAAGGAATTAAGCAATAAATATGGCATAGCCTTAAAGATAGAAACCATGGATGCCATTCCTAAAGGAAGAAAAGTGGTGATCATAGGAACTTTTGATAATCCCCTTGTAAAAAAATATTGCACCGATAACGGAATTAAGATAACAAAGGAAAGCCCGGGGAAAGAGGGATACATTTTACAGGTAAGCAATAATTTAATTATAATAGCAGGCTCTGATGATCACGGGGCCTTTTTTGGCCTGCAATCGCTACGGCAATTACTGCAGGCAGGCAATGGGAAAACGGTCCAGGGGGTCAAGATAAGAGACTGGCCTAACCTTGATTTCAGGGCTATCAGGATGTATGTTCCGGGCCCGGAAAATATTGCATTCCTGAAAAGATTCATGAGTGATTTTATGGCGCTGTATAAATACAACCGTATCATAATCGAATTTAATTGCATGCGGCTCGACAGGCATCCGGAAGTGAACACCGGCTGGCAGGAGTTTGTAAAATATATGCAGTACACCCGCTCCAATTCTTCGCAGGGATTGTATGGCGAGGAAAAAAATTCCAGTCACTATGATGCCGGCGATGGATTTATTATCGAGAAAGAAACTGTACGCGATTTGGTGAAATTCGCCAACGAAAATTTCCTCGAGGTGATACCCGAAATACCTTCTCTTACCCATGCCTATTACCTGTTAACAAAACATCCTGAACTGGCTGAGTATCCCAACGATACATGGCCCGATACCTATTGCCCTTCTAATCCCGGCAGTTATAAATTGATGTTTGACGTGTATGATGAATACATGGAAGTGCTGCATCCAAAAATGGTACAGATAGGGCATGATGAGTGGTGGGGTGCACCGATTGGTGTGTGTCCTTTATGCCGCGGAAAAGATTATTCAAAACTATATGCCGGCGATGTGACAAAGCTGCATGATTATTTTGCCAAGAAAGGGATTAAGATCGGCATGTGGGGAGATTACCTCTTGGAAAGCGTCCGCGAAAAGGGAACGCAAAAAAGAACCTCTTCAACCGGTGTAAAATATGAGACCCCGGGAGCCCTACCTCCTGCTGTGGTTAAAAGTATGATCCCAAAAGACATTTTAGTTTTCAACTGGTTTTGGATAGATGAGAAAAAAGAAATGGAATTACAAAAATTCGGGTTTAAACAGGTGTATGGCAATTTCACGCCTAATATCAGTAACTGGGATGAGAGGATCAAAAAAATTGATGTACGGGGCGGTGCTCCTTCGTCATGGGCTATGACCAACGAATTTAATTTTGGAAAGGATATTATGCTGGATTTTCTTGGCTGTGCCAATTTGTTATGGTCTAAACATACTATTAAACAGATCGATCTTCCACCCATGGTTTGGGACATGATGCCATCTATCCGGGCAAGTTTAAAAGGCAAAAAAATTCCAAGTGAGGATGGCAATGTGGTAGAGGCCGTTGATATTTCTTCAAAATTTAATTTTACAAAAGACGCAAAGGATTTTAATATCGATCTGCGCAAGCTGCACCCAGGCATTGTAAAGAAAGATCACAAGGTTTTCGATCTTGCCAATTCAAATAGCAGGTCATCAAAATGTGCCATTGCAGTTGGTGTACAGGGTTCAACAAAGAATCCATTGCCAGGTAAAATGGAAGGCATTGTGATAAACGAGGATGTAAGCAGCCTGATCTTTCTTCATGCCTGCGCATTACCCGCGGGTAATCAAAAGGCATATTTTAATATCCCCGATAATTTTGATGCTGCTGACCTGTTAGGCTGGTATGAAATTGTTTATGAGGATGGGTATAAGGATATTGTCCCGCTCCAGTATGGCGTAAACATCATGGAATGGAATCCAGGCGGAGACAAAAGCTTAGATACTCTCGAAGGCGAAACCGGTGCTCCTCAAAAAGCATATTGCTATGAAGCGGATCCCGTTAATATCTCTGTGGATACTGCCAACATTAAATTCTTTGCTTATGAATGGGTAAACAAACGCTTTGGCAAAGTGATTAAGGAAGTTAACCTGTATGGCACCGATCATTACCAGGCATTGCAACAAAATTATGGCCAGGTGGAAACCGCTCCCATGGCAAGCAACGCGATCCTGTTAGCCGCCATTAGTAAAGTAAAAAAGCGGGAACCGTATCAGCCAAAAAGTAAATAGAAAATCATGGACGCATGCGGATGTATGCAAGCATGTTAAAAAAGTATACACATTAAATCAATTATAGAATATTTATCCAATAGCAACCGGATAAATTTATACTTATTAATCACTGACCAGCTGTATTGTTTATGAAAAGAATTTCAATTATTTCTGCCTGCCTGTTATTTTGTTCCATTCCGATATTTTTAAAAGCACAAAACTATGATCCGCTGTATTGGCTGGAGGGGACTTTCGATCACGCACAAATTGGCGATGTACCATCGGAAACAGAGATCAATGCAAAGATCGAAGAGGCATATGCAAAGGGCTGGCGTGGAGTTACCTACTGGGGTGCAGACAGGGCCGGTGATAAAATGAATTACTATTTTAAATCGCCATTTCTTGCAAAGCAAAGCTGGGCGGTGTTTAAAAGGGATGGACTTACAGCGGTGATCAAAGCAGCGCATAAAAAAGGCATGAAAGTAATGGTGAACCTTGAAGGTGTAAATCCCTATCACTGGACGCAGAACCAATGGACCCCCGAAAATATAAAAGCGGTTGCAGAAGATATAGCCGCCATTGGCGTTGATGCCGTTTTTGAAGAATGTTTTGAGGTGAAATCAGATGTTTTTGTATCACTTGCCCGCACATTGAAGGCTCATGGCGTTACCTATATTTCCGGCACAGACCCTATGTTGCTGAGAGAAGCCAATTTTGCAACACTCTGGCCTGAAACAGGAACCATAGATATCTATAATTACTACCTGAAGCGCGACAAGATATATAACATCGCAACACTCGCGCAACATGGGTCACTTGGCTATGGATGGGCAAAATACTGGGGCAAGCCTACATCCCTCATCTCGCCTATTAATCGCAACTGGGGCATTGCCGCCGATTATTCCCCGGCAGTGGTTCCGTATTTGTGCATGATAAGGGCATTACAATTCCGCCTTGAAAATTTTATAATATTTGGCGGTAGCGTATTTGATAAGATGAAAAACCAGGAATGGATAAAAAGCTATGTTGACAAGCAGGAGAAAGACAGACCCACTATGGACATCGTTGTTCTTTTAAATAAAGAGACAAACTATTCAGGGAATGAAAAAGGAAATTCAGGATGGAACAGGTTATTTAATTCCGGTGATGCAATTACCTCCGGAGCTATGAATGCCGGATATAATATAGTTGTAAGTGACAAAGTAGTTCCCGCCGATGCTTACTGGATCTATGCCAAAGGCGGTAATACGGATGTTTTACCGCAAGACGTAGTTACCTTGTTCAGTACGGGCAAGCCCGTTTTTATTCAATCTGCCAACAGCATACCAAGTGGAAAAGACATTTCTGCAGGGTGGAAAACCGCATTGGAAAAATGTGGCATTGATGGAAGCAGATCATTCCGGTACGGCGCCGGGTCAGACGGTCCACAGGATGTTTCCTTACCTGAGAGCCAGGAAGAAGACATTCCGTACACAGGTTATTATAAGAATATTTATTTAAGATTTACAGGTTCCGATGTGCAGCGCGGCGTTGACCTGCGAGCCGGCACCGTTATTCCAAAAGATGCCATTAGCGGTAACATTTATTGTGCGCCCAACAAAACGTACGGCAAGGGGCCTTACATTGCCGGCAAGAATAACAAATATGTAGTAACCGCTACTTCTCTTAACTGGGAAGTGGCCTACCCTATCTCCAACCTGCTTTCTGGTGGTGGCATTGTTCCTTCTTCCAATGTGTGGGGCATAGTGGGAAAGAACGTAACAGCATTGCTTGCTATCGAAACTACAGAATTGGAAGTTTCGATTCCCGGGCTTGCGGACGGATCAAAAATTCACGTGGTGGTTTGGGACAATAAAAGAAATAAAAAATCAGAAGAAACAGTTGTATACAAAGCGCCTTATAAAAAAATGCTCAGGGAATATGATCTGGTGATGATTGATGCGGTAAAATAATTTACTGCAAATTTCACGCAAAGACACAAAGTTACAAAGGCAATTAAGTCGTTGCTTCTTTGTTTCTTAATTTTTTCTTTGCGCCCTGGCGTGAAAATATATACACCAATTAAAGAATTGAAATGAATACCAAAACCACTGCGGAGGCGCCTAAACGTTTAATGTGTGTTGATGCCCTTCGAGGCTTTGACATGCTATGGATCATAGGCGGCGGCGATGTAATTATTTCTATCGCAAAAGCCTATCCGAATAATTTCACCAACAAACTCGCGGAGCATTTTGATCACCAGTGGGGGCAATTTCATTTTTATGACATCATCATGCCGCTGTTCATGTTCATTGTAGGTGTTGTGATGCCCGTGGCTTTTAAGAACCGCCTTGCCAAAGGAGATACCAAAAAAGATATTTATAAGCATGTTTTAAAAAGAGTGCTAAAACTTTACATCATTGGCCTGATAGCCAACGGACATTTGCTCCAACTCGATATCAATACGCTCCATCTCTGGACGGATACGCTGCATGCTATTGCAGTCGGTTATCTTTTCAGTTCCATATTGATACTGGAATGCAGTCGCAAAGTACAGATGGGTATTACGGCATTTTTATTATTGGCTTACTGGGCCGTACTCGCATTAATACCGGTTCCCGGTTACGGGCCTGCAATGTATGAGCCTACTGTAAATCTTCCATTGTACGTAGACAACCTCGTACTGGGCCATTTCCAGGAAGGGGAAGGCTGGACCTACATCCTGTCTAACATGACATTTGTATGTTCGGTGATGCTCGGCGTATTCGCAGGACAGATATTGCTCTCGGATAAACCGGAGAAAAAGAAGGCACAATTGTTAGCTGTGATCGGGATAGCCTGTATGGTAGTGGGAAAGATCTGGGGAATATGGTTCCCGATCATTCACCACATCTGGACAAGCACACTTGTACTTTTTGCAGGTGGCTGGAGTTATTTATTGTTAGCTCTATTCTATTTGGTTATTGATGTATGGGGTTATAAGAAGTGGACATTCCCTTTTGTTGTAATAGGTGTAAATGCAATTGCAGTGTACGTGGCCAATCATTTATTCAACTTTAAGCTCCTGGGAAATGTTTTCGTAGGCGGGCTTGCAAAAAGAGCAGGCGAATGGAGCGACTTTGTGCAGGAACTGGGTGCGTTAATAGTGATATGGCTGATCCTTTACTGGATGTATAAAAAGAAAACCTTTATTAAAGTATAAACAGGATTCACAATAATTTAAAATTAATTAAAGCGAAAAACCATGATTCGATCAACGAAGCATTTTGCATTTTTTATTATTATTTTATCAGGCATTTACTGTATCCAGGGATGCCAGCAAAAAAATGATAAGCAGGGTTCAACCACAGATAAAACCGATACCACGATAAATCCCCACCACCTGGCGATGACGCCGCCTATGGGATGGAATAGCTGGAATGCATTCGGCAAGGAAGTTACGGAACAGGTGATCCGTGAAACAGCCGATTCATTTGTAAGCAGCGGCTTAAAAGACGCAGGCTATACCTACATCGTAATTGATGATATTTGGCAGGGAGGCAGGGATTCAACAACAGGCCTGTTATATCCGGATCCTAAAAGATTTCCATCGGGCATAAAAGCATTGGCTGATTATGTACATAGCAAGGGACTTAAGTTTGGAATTTATTCCGACGCCGGCACACTAACCTGCGGCCGCATGCCGGGTAGTTATGGGCATGAAGAAAAGGATGCCAATCTTTTTGCTGAATGGGGCGTTGATTTTGTAAAGTATGATTTTTGTTTTTGCTCAGACCTGGGTTCAACCAATATCGACTACAAAGAAGGAATGGCACGGTATAAAGCCATGGGCGACGCACTTAAGGCGACAGGGCGCCCCATCGTGTTCAGTATTTGTGAATGGGGCGATCGCTCGCCATGGATCTGGGGCCGTGAAGTAGGAGGACATATGTGGCGTATGGGTTCCGATGTATATGATATATGGGATAGCCCGCGAAGCGACCAGGACCCGGTTGGTATTCTTGGATCCATTGATGGCGAAACAAACCTCAGGCGGTTTGCCGGCCCGGGTGGATGGAATGATCCTGACATGCTCATCGTGGGATTAAACAATACCGGGAATATTAAAGGAGGAGGCTGTAATGATATTGAATACCGCACCCAGATGAGCATGTGGTGTATGATGGCTGCGCCATTAATGATGGGTTGCGATATAAGGCACATGAATGAAGCTACCAGGACCATTCTTTTAAATAAGGATGTGATCGCCGTAGACCAGGACACATTAGGAAAACAAGGCTATCGTGTTATGAGAAAAGATGGATGGGAAGTGTGGAAGAAACAGCTTTCAGGAAACCGCGTGGCTATTTCATTCTTAAACCGAAATTCTCAAAATACAAATGCAACTGCCGAATTCAAGCATATAGAACTGGATTCGACTGCAAAATATACTGTGTACGATGTTTGGAAGCATGCGCAGGTGGAAGATGCAAACGGTAAAATATCAGCTACCATGCAGCCACACGAAACCCAGGTATTTGTTTTGACGCCAAATAAATAAAATGAGATCGCATTCAATTTTATTTTGTACGTTCTTACTTTTTGTAAGTGCAGTTGGAATTGCACAAGTACAGCCGCTTATGCCAATGCCACAAAAGGTTTTGTACGGTAAGGAGAAATTCCGCCTGTCTAATGCTGCAATAGTGATACCTAAAGATGCTACAAAAAATGAGAAAAAAGCAATTGATGATTTTGTTTCATTTGCGAAAGAATATACCGGGATCACCGTATTAAAAACAGCCTCACCATATACTTCGGGGCCATCAATTGTTCTCAAAAATTTAAATAAGGGCACGGAGCTTCCTTTGCCAGGCGAAGCCACCGGTTCGGGATCAAGGGAGGCCTATCAGATAAAAGTTTCCCCGAACACAGTAACAATAACTGCGAATTCAGCGGCTGGGATTTTTTATGGACTGCAAACATTACGACAACTTATCGTAGCTAATAGAAGCAATTCATTTATACCCGAAGCTGACATTGATGATTACCCGTCGTTCGCTTACCGCGGCGTAATGATGGATGTAGCCCATGGCGGTTTACCCACCGAAGAAGAAGTGAAAAAACAAATCGATTTCCTGGCACAATGGAAAATGAATCAATACTATTTGTATAGCGAAGTAAGCATTGAATTAAAAGGCTATCCCCTGCTTAATTATAAATCAAGTTATTCGCAGGAGGAGATCAAAAGAATTGTTGCCTATGCAAAAGAGAAATACATTGATGTAATTCCATTTATAGAAATGTATGGTCATTTGCATGAATTGCTCAGGATAGAAAAATATGCAAGGCTGGCGATCGGGAAATACGGGCATGAAGTAGATCCGCGGAATCCTGCCGTGCAGGCACTTATGAAAGACTGGCTTAAACAATATGCGGGCCTTTTTCCCAGTCCCTTCTTTCACATCGGGTTTGATGAAACCTGGGAAACCGTACGGATGTCGCTGGACACAGACACGACCCTGAAACCGGATCAGTTGTACCTGGACCAGCTGAACTTCGTTACCAAAACACTGGAAGGATATGGGAAAAAAGTAATGCTTTGGACAGACATTACAGAATCCTATCCGAATATCCTTTCGCAATTTCCCAAAAAAGTGATCCCCGTTGTTTGGGAATATTCAAGCGATACCGCTACCATGAACAACTGGATAAGGCCGGTTGAAAAGGAACATTTCCCTTTCTTTATACAGTCGGCGGTTGACGGGTGGCAACACGTTTATCCAAACGCAAACTACACCTATGATAATATTGACCTGTGTGTAAGATCTGCTCATGATAACCATGGCATAGGCTACATCACTTCAGTATGGGCAGATGCAGTGCAGACATTGCAGCGTAATTCATGGCTGTTCATGGCTTATGGAGGAGTTGCTTCGTGGCAACGGCAACCGGTTAACAGGCATGATTTCATTAGCAACTATTCTCAAATTCAATACCCGGCTATATCATCACTACTGGATAATGCCTTCAACAAATTATCAGAATCAGAATCATACCTGGAAAAACCAAATGGCCGGCATTCTCTTACCGGTATGTGGGCTGATCCTTTCTCTACGGCCGCATTAAAAAATACAAACAGCCACGTCCAGGATTATAAAAATGCACGGCTGGCTGCCGAACTTGCCGAAGAATCGCTGATAAATTCATTACAGCCAAATAACCGTGACAGCGATATGATAAAGACATTGCTGGTTAATGCCCGCATGCTACAATACACGGCTACCCGGTTCTTATGGGCGAAGAACATCGTTGACCGTTGGGACAATTACATTACAGCAAAAGGAAAGAAAGATTCATGGGTTATGTATTATGATATTGATTATTCAGCCCATGGATTGATCACGGATATGGAAGACTACTGCTCAGAACTTAAGGAAGAATACCGGCAGGCATGGCTTTCCGAAAATAAACCATACAGGCTGCAGAACATGCTGGGGCGATTTGATGCCGAGTATAATTTCTGGAGAACGCTTTACCTGAAGATCAGGGATTATGAAGATCATAATAAAATAGATACGGAGCCGAAAAAATTCGAAGAACTGTTCGGTTCAAAATGATCCTAGTCATTTAAGCTGAAAAAAATATTTTAATAAATTATCCTGATAATGTTGCTAAAAGATGGCGTTAAGAAATTCATTTTTTTATTATTTTTCATCACCTGCATACATATCACTTTCTCACAAAACCGTTCCATCCCGTACCTGGTAAAACTTATAACCAACCACCAGTTTCCAAACAATCCGCTCGCAGAAGGCAGTTATAGCAAAGGTACCTGGGTACAGGTGCAAAATGCCAGGATGCCCAAAACAATGTATTGGTCATACCCGGTAGGCGTTGTACAACTGGGTATCCAGCATGGCTATGAGATCACGCATGACCAGAACGCTTTAAAATACATCAGCGATAATAACAGGATCTCGGCAGATGCTTTTTCCTGGATGTGTTGGCAACTTTCAACTTTCGGTAAGATCAATAAAGATCCCGATCTGGAAAAACTGTTGCGGTTTAAAAAAACCGGCGAAGGCATGCTGGATGATTATGGTGCAATGGGTGCCGCCATTCTTGAAACAAAACTTCGACATAAAACCAAATTCACGGCTAACTTATCCGAACTCATTGATACCATTGGCTATCTCGTTACAAAAAAACAGGACCGTTTACCCGACAAAACTTTCTGGAGACCCACTTCTCCTGATGGCCCTACGATATGGGCGGATGACCTGTACATGAGCCTTCCTTTTTTAGTAAGATGGGCCGAATATAAAAATGATCCGTCTTCACTGAACGATGCCGCGCTTCAAATAATAAACTATGCATCCTACCTGCAGGATACTGACGGTGTATGGTTTCACGCTTATTTAAATGATAAGAAACAACACAGCTGCTGTAAGTGGGGACGGGCAAACGGATGGGTAGCCGTGGCTATCGCCGAAGTCCTTTCAGTCTTGCCGAAAGATCATCCAAAGTATAAAGCGGTCCTGGAGATCTGCAGCAAACAAATTAATGGATTGATAAAACTTCAATCAGCATCCGGGCTTTGGCACCAGGTTTTGGATCACCCCGAACTGTCATGGGGTACTGAAACTTCCTGCAGTGCCCAATTTACTTATGCCATCGCAAGAGGAATCAATAAAGGTTGGCTGGATAGATCGTATCTACCGGTGGTTGTCAGGTCATTGCATGCGCTTATTGACACTTCGCGGATAGCAGCTAATGGCGACATATTAAAAGTTTCTGCAAGTACATCCATTGGGTCCGATCTTAATTACTACAACACAAGGAAAATCGAGATGGATGATCAGAAGGACAGGCATGGGAGCGGGTCGATGTTACTTGCCTTATCCGAAATGTATTGGCTGCAGCAAAAATTTCATATCCACTGACAACCACTGTTCCGGCGTGTTAAAAAAGTACACATCTCGAATAGATTATGTGAAATTAATTGTGTTTGATATTAATAGATTTGTCCAGCCTCTGGATTTTTTATTTTTTTTTAAGTTTTCATATAGCAATCAATCTTAGTCTCCCTGTTTCTACAGGAAGGCTTTTTTTGTTTACAGCAGGTTGTGATGATTCAGATTGCGGCGATGCGGGAAAGCATAGCATAATCATTTTACCCGGTTAGCGTTTTTTCATCATCGCCCATTCCCTTCCCGGTGTTTCTACCGCGAAGGATTCTATATAACCCTTGTCCTGCACGGTTACGAATACAGTACAACCATCCTTTCCACCAAAGGCAACATTACTGGGCTCTTTTCCACCAAGCAATATCTCTTTTACTATTTTACCGGCCGGGGATATTTTTACGATCGTGCCCTTGCCGTACCTCGCTATGTACAGGTTACCTTTAACATCGCAGCGCATTCCATCCAGCTCATGGTCCTGGAATTCTATCAACAAACGTTTGTTACTGATCCTTCCATTCCTAAGATCATAAGCCCAAACTTTTCGCTGAACAGATTCGTTAACATACAGCGTTCTTTCATCCGGGCTAACTTCTATGCCATTGGTGGTTCCCATATGATCTTCCAAAATGGTCCTGCTGCCATCGGCATCTATTCGCCAAATCCTTCCTGTGCTGTCTTTCCAGTTTGGATCGCTTACATATAAACGGTCTTTACTGTCTATTGCAAGATCATTGGGTTGGTTCATTCGCGGCTCATGTGCAAAAACCGAAATGATTTTTGAATGCATGTCGACCTTCAGGATATTATGGTTGGTATAATCGGCGATGAGCATATCTCCCTTGTGATTAAACCGGATCCCATTTCCAATGCTTCCTTTGGGGAGATCGATGAAAATTTCCCATGTTCCTTTTTCAGTAAGGCAGCCCACGGTACTATCATGTATAAAATTAACTGCGTATAACTTGCCGGCTTTGTCTACCGCCGGACCCTCAATCCCGGAAGAAAAACTATGTTCGGATGTGAAGGGGGTTGAATGATATAATCTATCGGTGTTGTTACCTTGCCCACTTGCCGTGAAACAGGTTGCTGATAGCCCGGCAATCAATAAACATTTACCTGCCTGTGTCATTTGAGTTCGTTTACAATATCTATGATCCTGAAGTTTTTATCCCCTGGAGGATTGAAGTAAGTGAATATAATCAGAAAACAATGCATCCCGGATTTGACGTTAAAAAAGTACACATCTTGAATAGATTATCTGATATTTCAACTTTATATAATAAATAAATTTGATAAATAACAAGCCCTGAATGGCTGATAAACTAACTGAATTCTTCTCAAAGTATAATTTTTAAAATAATAATTTAATCGTTCTTATAAATGGATAATTGGCCAAAGTCATCAGAACTGCTTAAAAGAAACGAAAAGTGGATCCCGGGCGGGGTGGTATCATTAAACCGGAAGTCAGATCCCAATATCGGCTTTTCCAAAGGCATTGGAAGCCGGGTTTGGGATATTGAAGGCAATGAATATATCGATTACCACGCAGGTTTTTCGGCAACATTCCTGGGTCATAATGATCCCGATATCAATGAAGCCGTTCAACAGGCCATTATTGATGATACCATACTGATGGGAGCCGGTCCTTCTGCCTTGGAAGGCGAATTTGCAGAATTATTTTGCAGATGTGTTCCCACCCTTGAAAAGCTACAGGTTACAACAACCGGATCCGAAGCAACCTATCATGCTATCCGGATGGCAAGAGCCATTACCGGGCGTGAGCACATAATAATAATGCAAGGTGGATACAATGGATGGTTCAACGATGTGGCAGGCAATGTGATCAGCTCATTAAGTGAAGTTGGTGAAAGAATAAGCCCGGGTGAATACGCATTCGATGGCATTTCTGCAGGCATTCCTGAAAGCCATAAGACGCTTATCCACGTAGTTAATTATAACGACCTGGATTCTGTTTCATTCATCGCAAAAAAATTTCCTGTTGCCTGTATAATCCTGGAACCGGTATTGCAAAACATCGGGATCGTGAAACCTGCGGAAGGGTATTTGCAAGGCTTACGAAACCTGGCAGATGAAAATGGTTTCCTGCTGATTTTTGACGAAGTGAAAACAGGATTTCGTCATGCACTCGGAGGCTACCAGGGTATTTGTGGAATTACGCCTGACCTCAGCACATTTGGGAAGGCGGTTGCCAACGGCTATCCCATGGGCGTTATAGCCGGCAAAAAAGAATACATGGATTATTTCGTCCATCCCGACAAATCAAAAAGAGTACTCATCGCGGGAACCTACAATGCACATCCATTAATAACGGTGGCGGGTATTGCAGCATTGAAAAAACTGGCATCACCTACACACCAGGTGTATGAGCATGTATATAATTTAGGGGAAATGCTGGAAGAAGGATTGAAAGATATTTTTGAAAAATACGACACGCCATTTTACATAAGCCGCCAGGGATCTGCTTTCTGTGTTTATTTCATGGACCATGAACCACGCGATTTTCATGATATAGCCACACATCATAATTTTGAACTGGATAAACAATACCGGCTGGAATTAATAAAAAAAGGGATCTATAATTTTCCTCTCCCGATAAAGCAGGGGAGCATTTCATTTGCTTTTAGCACAAAAGATATTGAAGAGACTTTGGATAAAACCAGGTCCGTAGTGCATACGCTTTTTGAGACCAGCAAAGTTTTAGTATAACGGCACTTGTAAATCTCTGCTCAATTACTGTTATGAATTTATTCAGATGGTTCCTCATCCATTTTCTTCTTATTGCACCATTTTGCAATGCACAGCAAACCGGACTGATTAATAACAAGCCACTACCGGAAGTACTGGCAAAAGTTGAGAAACAATACAACCTGAAATTTGAATATGGCGATAATTCTTTTAAAGGATATACTGTGTACTCCCCGGAAGGATATACATCAGACCTTGAAACCACATTGGATAATATCCTGAAACCGCTGGGGCTCGTATATACCAAAACATCCGGTAACACCTATAAGATTAACGAGTTTGAGGCTGCACACCGCTATACCATTGAGCAGGGCGCAACGCACCTGGATAAACTGCTTACACTGTATTCCAATGAAAGGCAATTTGAGCAGCGCAAGAAAGAGTTACGCGAATGCCTTATCAAAACATTGGGCATAAACCCGGAGTTGAAAGGAGCACCATTGCATCCAATTACGCGGCAGGCAGTTAACATGGAAGGTTACTCGGTACAAAATGTTGCTTTTGAAAGTATGCCCGGGTATTATGTTACGGGGAATCTGTACAAGCCTTTAAAAAGAAAAGGCCCATTTCCTGTAATACTTTCACCGCACGGGCATTTTTATAGTGAAACAAACAAAGCGGTCTCACAGGATAGTGGCCGCTATGCACCGGATATGCAAACCTATTGCGCAGGGCTGGCAAAAATGGGCGCTATCGTTTTTATATACGACATGTATGCCTGGGGAGAATCAGTTTTACAAACAGGAAGCCATACCTGTCACTACACAACATTTGCGCCCGCCATTCAAACGTGGAACAGCATTCGCAGCCTCGACTTCCTTCTTTCTTTACCGGCAGCAGATAAAAAAAGGGTTGGCGTAACAGGAGCTTCCGGCGGTGGAACACAGTCTATTCTTGTTTCGGCCCTGGATAACCGGGTTACGGCAGATGTTCCGGTGGTGATGGTATCATCAAGTTTTGATGGCGGCTGCGAATGCGAGAGTGGCCTTCCCATTCACAATTGCGGAAAATATAAAACCAACAATGCTGAAATAGCAGCCCTGTTTGCACCACGCCCGCAGCTTATCATCTCCGAAGAAGCAGACTGGACAAGGTCTGTTCCCGGCACGGATTATCCATATTTAAAAAAAGTATATGGCTTTTATAATAAAGAGATGACCATTGAAAATGCGCATTTGGCAGATAAACACCACGACTTTGCGATCACCAAACGCATACCCATGTATACTTTTTTTGCAAAAACTTTTGGATTAGATCTTACTGCGATTTCCGACGCCAACGGTAATATTGATGAAAAAGGTATTACCATTCAAAAAAGCAACGATTTGCACGTATTCGGCAAGGGGCAACCACTACCTGCTGATGCACTCCGCTCCCACCAAAGTATCATGAAGGCATTTAAGAAATTTATGAAAATGTAACGGGTTGCATTTCCAATGGATCCGAATTCAAATTTTATAGCATGCTGTATTGATCAGCGAACGCCCTTTAAAAACCTGTTCTTATACTCCTTAGGTATAATACCCACGATCTTTTTAAAATGCCGGTAAAAATTAGATAAATTATCAAACCCGCTTTGATAGCTTATCTCTGAGATGCTGTAATTGTCTTCCATCAGTAATTTGCACGCATGTCCAATCCTTATTTCGGTAACATAATCCGAAAATGTTTTACGGGCGTGGTGTTTAAAATACCTGGAGAATGATGCAACACTCATATTGAGCGTGGATGCAATTTCCTGTACATAAATTTCCTCGGTATAATTCTTTAAGATGAATTCAAAAACTTTATTGATCCTGTCAGTATCTCCGCTGTTGTTTGCAGAATACCCGGCTGAAAGCAATGGCTTAAGATCTGTACTGTGCGCTAACAGCAGTAGCATTTCCAATAGGCTTACCAGGCGCTCAGAGGGTTTCTGTTCATTCATTTCTATAAGCCTTGCCTTGATCAGCTTTCTTGATTTACCATGGATCTCCAGCGCCTGCGATGATCTTTCCAGTAATTTCACAACCTGCTTCATTTCCGGTATTTCGAAAAAATTATTGCCCAGGAAGTCCCTCGTAAAATGAATGAAAATTGAATGCGCCTTTAGTTTGCTGTTGCCGGCATAATACTCTTCATTGTTACGGAATAAATGGGGGATGTTGGAGCCGATCAAAGAAAGGTCGCCTTCCTCAAAACGGTTCACTTTATCTCCAATGAACCGGGTTCCCCGGCCTTTATTGATCAATACAAGTTCGTATTCCTTGTGAAAATGCCAGGGACTTGGAAAGTACGAACACTCCATGGTCTTGTACAGAAATGACGCATCTGTTGAAAAAGGTAATTTATGCAGCTGCGGTTTCATTATTTATTATATTGAATACGAATATAACTGTTTCGATGTTAAAAAAGTACACAAATAACTAACATATTGCATGCATTCACTACCTCTATACTGGCTTAACTCTCCTTTAAAGGGCTGTTAATAAAGTATACATAATTAACTGATAAACACAATTATTAAAATGGTACAATTTATATTTTTAACCAATAAAACTACTGCATGATATTTTCTGACAACACTTATCAAATCCTGCGTAAGCATGCTATTGATAAAGTTGTAATGATACCATTGGGCGCCATCGAACAACATGGTCCGCATCTCCCGGTTTCAACCGATACTGATATTGTTACGCAGATATCACTCGCCGCAGAAAAAAAATTGGCAGATGATCTATTGTTATGTCCAACTCTCGCATTCGGATCCAGTCATCATCATCTCGCATTTGGCGGTATCAGCATTTCAATTGCTACCTATACACAAGTGGTGGTTGAATTGGTTGAATCTTTATTGCAAATGGGATTCAGGCGCATCGTTTTATTGAATGGTCACGGCGGTAATATCACACCGGTACGACAGGCACTGGCGCTCCTTAGTCATAAATACGATCAAGACCTGCAACCAAACATCGCTCTAGCTACTTACTGGGAGTTGGCTGGAAGTGCATTTGCGGGTGACCCGCCGATGGAAAGTCCTGCTTTAAGCCATGCCTGCGAATATGAGACGAGTTTGATCCTGCATTTATTTCCACACAAAGTTTTGAAAGATAAAATTGAACGCGCCGGCAGACCTTCTAAAAACGGTTACATTCCCTGGGAAGACGACGAACCTTATAAAGGTGTGTCAATGGTAAAACAGACAGAATATATTTCAAGCAATGGCTGCAGTGGCGAGCCACAGTTGGGCACAGCAGAAAAAGGCAAACATTTATTTGAGAAGGGAGTATCCGCGGTGGTGACATTTATCACTGCGTTTAAAACCTGGCCGTTAATGGAAAAACTCACGAAATTACATGGGCAAGATCGAGATAAAACATCCGGATAAAGCAGTTAGTACCGGCGCCTATTCAGCAGGTGTTCTAACAGATGGCTGGTTATTTGTAAGCGGCCAGGGGCCATTGGATCTCACCACGGGCAAAGTTGTGCAGGGAACCATAGAGGAAGAAACATTGCTCACTTTATCTCATGTAAAAAAGATAGTGGAAGCTGCCGGCGGCAGTGTGGATGATATCGTAAAGTGTACGGTTCACCTTAGTGATATCAATGATTTTGACAGGTACAATGCAGCTTACGCAACTTTCTTCCCGGGGGTTAAACCGGCGAGAACCACTGTACAGTCGGTACTTTCTGATGGGATAAAAGTAGAGATCGATGCTATTGCAAAAATTAATAAATGACAAACGATGTTAGCCTGACCTTGTCGAAAGCGGCTTCATAAGAGGAGTTATATAGTTACAGTAATTAAAACTAACAGGTTGTATGAGTGAAAAAATAAAGATCGGGGTTGTTGGCCTGGGTTTGATGGGCAGCAGTATCGTAACCTGCATTTTAGCAGCCGGTCATAAGGTTACTGCTTACACAAGGCACATTGAAAAAAGTAAAGATGTAAAAAACAGGATTTTGAAATTCCTGGAACAACTACAGGAAGAAGGAATCTTAAAGACCTCTCCCCTGTCGGTAATAGAAAATTTAATCATCACTGATAAATATGATCTGTTTGCAGGTCACGAAGTAGTGATCGAATCTATTATAGAGGATGTTGATGATAAAAAGCAGGTTTTTAGAGAACTGGAAAAAGTGCTGACACCAACAGCTATTATTGGCACCAACACCTCCGCCATCCCGGTTTCTATTTTGCAAAGCGGGCTGTCACATCCTGATCGCCTTCTGGGTATTCATTGGGGCGAGCCTGCGCACGTATTGAGATTTCTCGAAGTGATCTGTGGAAATGAAACCAATATTGAATATGCCGAAAAAATAGTGGCGCTTGCAGAAACATGGGGCAAAGAACCTTCTCTTGTAAAAAAAGATATAAGGGGATTTATCACCAACAGGCTGATGTATGCCATGATGCGCGAGGGGTTGCATCTTGTTGAAAAGGGCTATGCGACCATCGAAGACATTGACCGCGCCTGTAGGAATGATATGGGTTACTGGATAACCTTCGCCGGCATTTTCCGGTTTATGGATCTTACCGGTATCCCTGCCTACCTCACGGTTATGAAAGACCTGTTTCCCGAATTAGATAATGCCGCAAAACCTCCGGCATTTATTGAAGACCTGGTTGCCGCTGGCGCAAAGGGGGTGAGCAACGCCCATGGCTTTTATCCATATACAAAAGAAAGCGCAGAAAAATGGGAAAAATTATTTGTTGAATTCACCTACAATATCAGGAAGCTATCAGAAAAATATCCGCAAAACGCGGGCGAAATATAATTATGAAAGATACTATCATACAATCAGTAAAGGCAACAGAAGTTGTAGTTCCCGCGAAGCCGGATAGTTTGAATTCCCAGTCAGTACACGATACCGATACCGCTTTTGCAAAGCGCCATTTAACAGGAGCCAGCTGGGAAGATTTCGCGATGCAGCCAAAATGGATCCTGGAAATAAAACTGAACAATGGCCTGACAGGCATCGGGGAAACTAACAGGAGTTCTTCAAAAGATCTAATAGAGGAGGCCATACATGTTTTTACAGGGCAGGATCTGTTAAAACTGAACTGGAGACGATTGCCCGTTATTGACCAAAGGATCTATGAAGCGTTTGAAGCCGCCATACTTGATCTTGTTGGTAAACTTCTTCATGCGCCTGTTCACCAGGTTTTAGGGGGAGCCTACAGGGATAAAGTTGACTGCATGGGATGGACCGGAAGGAGAACACCTGAAGATGCGGCAAAAAAAGCCTATGAAGCGATGCAACAGGGACACAAAGTTTTTAAATTCAAATGTTCCGATGAAGATCCCGTAAGATTATGGACAGAAGAGATCAAAAAGAAATGCGGCGACGGGATACGAATTGTGCTTGACCCAAATCAAAGATGGACCAACGTGGAAACAACCATGCGTTTAATGGAAGGTGTTGAAAAAGAAATTATGCTTTGCCTCGAAGATCCTATCCTGCATGCTGATGTAGAAGGGTTCAGGTATTTGAAAGAAAACCTGGGTGTTCCGATATTCAGGCACATCTCATTACCCTATACCCAGGACATTCATGACATAATAGCTTTTGTGCGGGCAGATGCTGCTGACGGCTATAATTTTAACGGCCCGGCTTACAACTCGATATTACTTTCCGAAATAGCCCACCTGGAAGGCAAACATTGCTGGCGTGGTTCGGAAGTGGATCTTGGTATTTTAGAAACTATGGCCTTACACATTGCTGCTGCAAGCATTAACTGTACCGTTCCTTCCGACATTTTCGGGGAACTGGTAAGAGAAAATGATCTCATCAACGAAGGGATACAATTTGAAAATGGCGCTGCCATAGTTCCGCAAGGCGATGGACTGGGTATATCACTGGATCATTCTGCAATCGAAAAATATAAAACGGGTCAAACCCTGGAGAAAAGCTTATGAAACAAACAGTATCTCTGAAAAAAACCATCACGTCCTGGACCTTGCTGGTTGCTTGTAACACCATGTGGGCGCTGCAGTTTACCTGCATTAAACTCACGCAGGACCAGGTGGGGCCTTACTTTACTGTTTTAGGCCCGATGTTTTTAGCGACTGTTTTATTAGTTCCCTTTGTCTGGAAAGACCTGAAAAACGGGAAAAAGTTTTTGAAAGACATCCCCCAGTTTATACCACTTGCCTTGTTAGGGGTTTTCCCTGCACAGGTTTTAATGACCTGGGGCACGCAATACTCATTAGCAAGTAATGCAGCCATTCTCACCCTCGCATTGCCTGTAATTACGGCTGTGTTTGCTTTTTTTATGCTGAAAGAAAAAATGAATAAAATAAGATGGATCAGTTTTATCATTGCTATCATCGGTGTAATACTTTGTTCAACGGGCGACATTAAGCAAATGAATTTTGGATCAAAGTATGCTATTGGAAACCTCCTGATCTTCCTTGCCATCCTGGGTAATTCATATTACAATGTGGGCATTAAAAAAATTGCCGACAGGTACACAGAAATGGAGCTTGTTTTTTACACCTACATACTGATGGTTATTCTCCTCACTCCCCTTGTATTGTATTATGAGCCGGATATTTTTGCCAGGATACCATCGTTCACTACCCAAACATGGATCGGGATGAGCCTGCTCACTTTTTTCCATAATTTTCTTTCGATGATATTATTTTTTAAGGCATTGAAAGTGCTGGATGCTATACAGGTTGCTCTATCCAATTATCTTATCACCTTTATCGGGCTGCCGGTTGCTGCCATATGGCTTGGAGAAAAACTGAATACAGCTGCCATTATCGGTGGTATCATGGTGTTTGTATCAACATTAATAATAACAGTTATCGATTACAGGATGACACATAAAACAGAACTAAAAACGGAACCCCAATAAAATGGAAATGATCAATAAAAAAGAATTATCCGGTGTTGTTCCAATCATTCCAACTCCATTCACACAGGATGAAGAGATCGACGAGGTGGCTTTAAGGAAACTGATTGAGTTCGCCGTGTCCTGCAAAGTGGAAGCGGTATGCCTGCCCGCTTATGCCAGTGAATTCTATAAATTAACAGACGAAGAAAAAGTGCGGGTCGTAAAAATTGCGGTAGAACAGTCTGCCGGCAGGCTGCAAATAGTGGCCCAATCCAATCATCATTCTGTGAAGGTTGCTATAGATATTGCCAGGAAAAATATTGCATCGGGAGCAAATGTTATTGCGCTGGCTGTGCCACGTATATTCAATTTACCGGAGGATTCGATAAAAGAATACCTGGAAGTTTTTATGAATTCGATTCCCTCTCATCCCGTGCTGGTACAGGATTTTAGCCCCGGGGGATCTTCAATAAGCGTTCAATTGATAAAAGAACTAATGAACGATAACCCTAATTTTAAATATTTAAAACTGGAAGAGCCCCTTTGTGCCCCGAAGTTTGAAAGCATTATAAAAGCAACTGGTGGCAACGTGAAATTGCTGGAGGGCTGGGGAGGACTGTATATGCTGGAGCTGATCCCTGTTGGTATTGTTGGTGTAATGCCCGGGCTGGGCGTATGTGATATTTTACAAAAAGTGTTTACGTTACGGAAAAGAGGAGAGAATAAAAAAGCATTTGACCTGTTTGAAAAGGTAATGCCGCAGATATTCTTCTCGCTTCAGAATATGGAATTGTTTCATTATGTAGAAAAAGAATTATTAATGGCGCGTGGCGTTCTGCAAAACAGTATCGCCCGTAGAGCGGCTTACAAGCCAGGTCAATCAACAATAGATTATATTAAAGAACTGAATTCCCGGGTGCTGAGCTTAGTTAATGAATTAGATACATGGTAACCATTCAAACTGATACTGACCTTTTCAGGCTTATTAAGCAGCATTTATATGTGGCAGCCGTATGCGATATCCTGGATGAGCTCGGTTTTCGAAACCAGGCCATGCACCAGCGTATTCGCCCGTTATTGCCGCATATAAACTCTTGTGGCTTTATCGGAAGGGCCAGAACATTCAGATGGATGGAGACCGATCACGTGCAGGAAGAGGATCCGTATGGACTGGAAATTGAAGCCATGGATTCTTTAAGGGCGGGGGATGTAGTTGTTCATTCAACAGACTATGGTGGAACCAATGCACCGTGGGGCGAACTGATGTCGACAGTGGCCCGGCGCAACGGTGCCGCGGGCTGTGTGGTTGACAGCCAGATCCGCGATTGTGTAAAGATCATTGAAATGGATTTCCCGGTTTATTACGCAGGCATCAGGCCTTTGGATTCAAAAGGCAGGGCTGTTGTAATGGATTATGACGTGCCGGTTCGATGCGGCGAAGTGTTGGTAAATGCAGGGGATATAGTTTTTGCCGACTTTGATGGTATCGTTGTGATCCCAAAGGCAGCCGAAAAAGAAGTATTTGAAAAAGCAAAAGAAAAGGTTAACAACGAAAATTTATCCAGGAAGGAATTACTGGAAGGAAGATCGTTGCGTGAAGTATATGATAAATACAAAGCACTTTAAAAATATTAATTATGAAGCCAACCAGGGAATTATCTGCAGATAAGAAAGTGGTAAAGAAAAAACCATTGGTTTCGGGATTTAAGGATACCATAATAAACAAGAAAACTATGGATACGGATGGGAATGGCGAACTGGCTCCGGCCTTAAAACCTATAATTGGTAACAGGTTTAAGGGGCAGGTGGCCGTTATTACAGGGGCAGCATCAGGGATCGGCCTGGCTATTTCTCTAAAATTATTAAACGAAGGAGCACAGGTTGCATTGCTTGATATAAATGAAGATGGGTTGAATGAGTTTAAGAAATACAAAACTAGGGCTAAAATATTTGCCATTGATGTTACAAAAGAAGATTTGATAAATAAGACGATAAAAAGCATAATCACAGACGCTGGCAAAATAGATATACTTATTAACTGCGCCGGCATTACCGGTATCGTCGATGGATTAAGTCATGAAGTTTCCAGCGACGACCTGCATAAAGTTTTTGAGTTGAATTTTATGAGTTGTTTTTATACAACAAAAGCTGTCATTCCACAAATGCTAAAAAATAAATTTGGCCGGATCCTGCATATTGCTTCAATAGCAGGCAAGGAAGGCAATGTGAGAATGCTTGCCTATTCCTCGTCAAAGGCTGCGGTAATTGGTATGACCAAAGTACAGGGAAAAGAATATGCAGAAACGGGGATCACGGTAAATGCATTAGCTCCTGCAGTAATTAGAACACCGCTTGTAGATGCGCTGCCCCCAAAACAGATAAAATATATGACTGACAAAATACCTATGAAAAGATGTGGCACGCTGGAAGAGATCTCAAATCTTGTGGCCTACATCGTTTCAAAGGAAAACAGTTTTACCACGGGGTTCACTTTCGATCTTTCCGGAGGCAGGGCTACCTATTAATATTACAATGGTCAAATACCCATATGAAAATTCTTTATTTTAAACAGGGCAAAAAATTAATGCCGGGTATACTTTCAGGCAACGGCATAATCCCGTTCAATGGTTTAACATTCCCCTACGGTAAACCCGATTTTAGTGAGCAACTATCGATAGAAGACATTGAAACAATAAAAGCAATTGACGGATTAGATTCCTATCCAACTATCCCGGAAACCGATGTTGTCATTGGACCCTGTGTCCGGTATCCATCGAAAATAATTTGCATTGGTTTAAACTACCGCAAACATGCCATTGAAAGCGGGATGGCAGTACCAACCGTCCCGGTAGCGTTTACAAAATACAACAATACACTTATTGACTTTGGTAACGATGTGCAGCTTGGCAGCGAAGGGAGTGAATTTGATTATGAAGTTGAGCTAGGTGTAATAATAGGTAAAAAGTGTAAGGATGTTCCAAAGGAAAATGCCTTGCGTTATGTGTTGGGATATTGTGTTGCCAACGACATGTCGTGCAGGGACCTGCAGTTCACAACCTCGCAATGGCTGCTTGGCAAAAGCCTCGACACCTTTCTGCCGTTGGGAAAATATTTTGTAACAGCAGATGAAATAAATGATCCACAGACCCTGCGGCTAACCTGCACCCTGAATGGGGAGGCAAGGCAGGACTCGAATACAGCCGATATGATCTTTTCCGTGGCAGAGATCATCGCATTCCTGTCAAAATACATGACGCTTGAACCGGGTGATCTCATTATAACCGGAACGCCTTCCGGTGTGATAATGGGGTTACCCCAAAAGAATTGGTTGCAGCCCGGGGATGAAGTGAAGGTAGCGATACAAGGAATCGGCGAGTCAGTAAACAAGATGAAATGATTGAACCCTTTTTTATCCACGGATATTAAAACTTATAATCGAGATGAATTTAACAGCACAATTGGGAGTAAGGTGTGGAATTGTTATTTGTATCATCAGTCTTATATCTTGCAGGTTGTCACGCCAGTATAAAACTTCTGTTACAAGCGAGAACAGTTACCACAGCAGTTACGATGACACAACGCTAACCATTGACAACAGTAATATACTCATGCCTTATAACCGGTTCATTGATCCTGCCGGCAAGGTTATCCGGTTTGGCAATCCGGCATCGGAAAACCACAGCTTAGACTGTGCGTTGTTAAACGAAAAAATATTGGTAGTTGAAGATCGGTATGGGATCGCCTTCCTTGATATTATAAATAATACACTGCTTTTCCACCTGGGATATGAAGGAGATTATAAAGGCTTAATAAGCACCTATTCCGGTTTAAAAATAGTAAAAGATGACAGGTCCATTCATGTATTTTGGGGAGCATCAGATCCGGACCAGGGCAAACGATCATTTATTTTAGATGCAACCTGGGATGGCCAAAAAGCAACGATCAACAACGCGATTCCATTTGAAGCGATCGCGCCTTCGCATATGGCTTTGCCAAATGATCTCGCCATCAATCCTGAAAACGGGGAGAACTATTTATATGTTGTTTTGAATGGCAACCACCAACTCACCAAAATACGATTGCGGGATAAAAAAGTTATCTGGACATCGAATACAGGTATGTCACCCTACGGAATTGCATTGGCTGCCGGAAAAGCGTATGTAACAAACTGGGCCGGCGCAGTTCCTGCCGATTCCTCAAGGGAAACAGCAGGTATCCCGCACGCGCAGGTCTACATTGATCCCCGCACCGGCGCCACTTCATCCGGTACAGTAACAGTTCTCGATCTTCAATCCGGCAAAAAATTAAAAGAAATAGAGACCGGTCTGCATCCAAACGCAATAATCAAAAGCAGGGATCAGCAGTTTGTGTATACAGCAAATGCGAATAGCGATAACATTACCGTGATCAATACAACCAGCGATAAGGTGGTGGAAACGATCTCTGTTAGCTTACGAAATGAGAACAATATTTTCATCGGTGATTCACCCGATGCATTGGCAATAAATGATGCTAACACTTTGTACGTTTCCAATGGAATGGACAATGCGATCGGCGTTGTAAAACTGGGAAGCAATGCTTCCGCATCCGGAAAGGGAAGATCGTTCATTGAGGGATTTATTCCAACAGGAGCCTATCCCGGCGGCATGGCATTAACGGATTCGATCATATGCGTTGCGAATCTTGAGGGTGAGGGTGAAAGAGTGCCGAATAAAAAGGGACTTACTATTCATAAACAGGAAGCAACGGTTTCTATTATAGCTATCCCTGGCAAAAACGCCCTGGAAGCCTATACTGCCAGGGTTGAAAAAGCGAACCTTATTTTTCGCATGAACCTAAGCCGGCTGCTGCCCCGCAAAGACATGAAAGCACAGCCCGTGCCGGTACGCATCGGCGAGCCTTCCGTCTTCAAACACGTGGTGTACATTATTAAGGAAAATAAAACCTATGACCAGGTATTGGGCGACATGCCGGAAGGCAACGGGATAAAATCTTTATGCGTTTACGGCAATGAGATAACCCCGAATCAACATAAGATCGCCAAAGAATATGTTTTGCTGGATAATTTTTATGCATCGGGTAAGTCATCAGGTGAGGGACATTCGTGGGTGGATGCGGGTATAATAACGGACTACATAGAAAAAAATATGAATGCCTGGTTCATGAGCTATCCTCATGTTTTAGGCGATGCCATGGCTTATAATAAACAAGGTTTTATATGGAATAATGCATTGGACCATGGTAAAACGGTCAGGGTATATGGAGAAGCGTGCGAGCCGATATGGAAAGGCAAACTCAGCTGGTCGGACATATATAAGTTGTATACGGATGGCAAGCCATTTGAATTTACAAATACGACTACCATCTCAAGACTGAGGCCCATTTTATCACAAACTTATCCTGGTTTTGATAATGTGAGGATCACAGACCAGCTAAGGGCAAACGCCTTTATCAAAGACCTGGACGATTTTGAAAAAATGCCGGGTGATCAGTTACCGCAATTGATGGTTTTGGCATTGCCCCAGGATCACAACCAGGGATCCCGGGAAGGATTCCCCACACCGAGAGCGATGATAGCCGATAATGACCTGGCATTGGGTAGAATTATCGAAGCGCTGACCAAAAGCCGGTTTTGGGATTCCACGGTTGTATTTGTAACAGAAGACGATTCACAGGGAGGCTGGGATCATGTGTCTGCGTACAGGACTACCGGGTTTGTGATCAGCCCTTATTCAAGGTTGCAGAAAACAGTTCATACAAATTATAATCAAACCTGCATGGTGCGAACCATAGAACAAATTTTAGGCATTCCGCCAATGAACGTTATTGATGCAACTGCTTTACCCATGTTTGACTGTTTTAATCAAAACCGTGATAACAGCCCCTATACATTTCTTAAAAATAATATTCCTTTGAATGAAATGAATAAAAGCACTGCGTCTTTAAAAGGCAGAGCAAGAGAGTATGCTATTCTTTCGGCGTCCCCACAGTTTGAACACATTGACGGTGGTGACGATTATCTTTTTAACCGTATACTGTGGTTTGTGTCAAATGGTAATAAGCCTTACCCAAAAAAGATGACGATCTCAAAAAAAGATAGAAAAGATGATGATGATTAAAGGAATACTTGAAATAAAACAGTAACCTATGTTGAGGAATGACCGATAACCAAATAGGATGAGAATTTTCTGGAAAGCGCACTTATCACAATTCCATTTCATTGAAAAAAGCGACAGGAATTTTAATTGGATCAATCTTTCCTTTTTACTTTTTTCCATTATAACGCCATATACAATTCATCGGCGCATGCTTGTGGTAAGTTAAAAGTAACAGCGTTATTCCTCGTAATCTATGCTGCCGGAATTGGACTGGATTAAAAGCGGGAAAGATCTTTTATTTTCTGTACCGGGGATCTTAAAAGCGGGCCGTGATAGTATGACATTAAAATTGTTTTGTATTTGCACCTTTGTGATGGTAAGATCGATCCTGCTTAATTCTTTTACCTTTCGCCTGGTTGCCCGGGTAAATTTTCTTATTGTGATCTCATTCCGGACTATGATACAAGCTCCTGCGAAGAAAATAATTGTGAGGACAATAAATAAACTATATACTATTAAACTATTCATACCAGGTAATTTACCCCTACATAGCCAAGAATGTGTCCACGAATGATTGAGCGTGCCGACTTTAACAATAAAGCCATTTAATTGCGCAGAAATCTACAGCTTTTGTAGTTAAAAGTCACTGACGGTAATGTTTTTACAACGTAGAAACATAGGTGACATAGAAAAGCATATAGGAAGAACATAGAAAGATATATAGTGTAACGATGATCTATAAAGCTATCCAGTTATGCAGACCACTTACATTTAGAAGATCGTGTTTTCTGAGTAAACGGCGGCATTTTCCAACTCGGGTCTTTTTGTATCTAAATAAGATTACCTTACACACTAAGGCTGTATAAACCAAATCTTCAATCCCAAAAGAAATAATGCCACCAGCTTCAGGCAACCTTCAGCATCTTGCATTTGAAAACTCTGCACAGGCAAACCTCGTGGTAAGAGTTAATAGCGGTAAAATATTAATCGCCAACCGGGCCGCCTGCAGACTGCTGGGCTATACCAAAAAAGAATTGTTAACCAGGAGCCATAAAGATCTTATTGATAAAGGAAATGCTTCTTTCAGGAAAACGGTGAAAGATATGGATGTAGTGTCTAACCGGGTTGCCACCGCTTTCCTGCAAAAGAAAAGCGGAAAAGTAATACCCTGCGAGATCAGTATAGGCACTTTTAAAGACACGGGCGGAATTGAAAATGCCATACTTACAATTGCTGACATAAGCCTGCGCCTGCGCGATCAAAAAAATGTGGATGCCAAAAAGAATAAAATTGTGGCCGGCAATATTGAATTGGTGCGGATACAACAAAAAGGCATAGACAACCGGAATGCAATTATGGTAGCAGCCAATATCACCCATGCCATATTAATTCAAAAACAGCTGGATGCCAGGAATGCAAAAATTGTTGCGCGCAACATAGTAGTGGCCATATCCAAACAAATAAAGATCGACGCCAGAAAAGAGAAGATGGTTACCAATAATATTGCATTGGCTATTTCAAAGCAGAAAATTATTGATGCTACCCATGCAAAAAAGGTGGCATCCGATATTGTACTTGCCATATCAAAGCAAATTGCTATCGATAAAAACAATGCTAAAATAGTAGCAGAAAATATTGCGCTGGCCATTTCTGAGCAAAAAAGGATCGACATAAATAAAGAAAAAATAGTTGCCGATAATATAGTAACGGCGCTTGAAAAATCAGGCGAGGAAAAACGCAGTTATGAAATTGCAACAAGGGAGAGGCTGGAGCAGGAGATACGGCTAAAAGAGATACAGATAGGGGAAGCCATGAAGGAAGCAAAGGAAACGGAGAGATCAGCCATCGGAAGGGAACTGCACGATAACATAAACCAGCTGCTGGGGGCTTCAAAAATGTATCTTGAAATGGCCAAACAGGGTGGCGAGCGAAGCGGGTTTTATTTAAGCCGATCGTCAGAATATACGCTTACAGCCATCGAAGAAATAAGGAAGTTAACACGGGGTCTTACAACCGATACCATTAAAAACCACGGCCTGGGAGAAGCTATCAGCAATATCACGCATGATACTATGGAAATAACACCGGTAAAGATATTGTACACTGCAAAAGGATTTATAGAAACAAGCGTAAACGATAAATTCAAGCTCAACCTATTCAGGATACTGCAGGAGCACTTGAATAATATATTAAAACACGCCAGTGCTACAAAGGTGGTGATACAGCTCACACAAAATAAAAAAGCGATCAGGCTTTCTCTTTCAGATGATGGTGTTGGATTTGACACCGGCAAAAAACAAAAGGGGATTGGGATAGCAAACATAAAAAACCGTGCAGCCTCTTATAAAGGAACAGCCGATTTTGTTTCACAATCCGGGCGGGGTTGTGTTTTAACCGTTAACTTTCCACTGGCAGAGATGCCCCGATTGCACGCCGGATAAAGAAGAAAGTTAAAACGGTCAGGGTTTTTCCCATAACGGAAGGATATGAAATGTAGTTAACTTTCTATAGCGCATTGGTGGGGGCAGAAAAATTGGATGACATGTCTTTTGAGAACATGAAAATAAATAAGATGGACGTTAATAAAAATGTCACGACGGTTGTTAAGAGTACATCTTCCTTCAATATCATAGGCGACTAGGCTTATTCTGTTACTATCCCGGATGAGAATATTTTTAGTTACCAATAAAAACAACTTTGACACGATGCAAGTTGGAACATTCAGTTTCACCACGCAGCGGGGCGGGTTTACGGCTCAGGAACAGAGAATTGTTATCCGTGCAGATCTGAATGCAAAAGGCCTTCAAAGCAACGGTACTTATGCAACTGAGACACCGCTTATTGTCACGATCAATTATAATTAAGCCCTGCAACCTTCTTATTATCCCGGGCTTTCCTTTCATCCATCACAGGCCTGGCCTGCTTAAGAATATCTAATTTTGCTGTAACTGAACTCCCGTGCTGCTATAAAAATTTATTTTTCGCAGTTAGTTGTGGTAATTGGCATTTAATACCTTATATTCAACTATGCCAAATCTGCTGCTCGTAGATGATCATTTAGTTATCAGGGCCGGTATGAAGATCATCATTCACAATTTTCTTCCTCACCTTACTATTGATGAAGCCACTGATGGCGACTCCTGTTTTGAAAAGATAAAAGAAAAGGATTATGAGCTGGTGCTGCTGGATGTTAACATGCCCAACACAGATTCGTTTGGCCTTGTGAGTAATATACTGGCCTTTAAGCCGAAAATAAACATACTGATGTTTAGTATGAACGATGACCGCGTATATGCCAAACGATACCTGAAAATGGGTGTAAAAGGTTATATAAGAAAAGACGAGTCTGAATCCGAAATAAAAAAAGCTATCACCACTGTTTTAAATAATAAGAAATACATCAGCCCACGGGTGAGCCAGCAACTAATTGAAGATTTTTCCGGCAAAAGCAGTCAAAATCCCTTTGATAAATTGTCGCCGCGTGAATTTGAAATAGTCCAGCACCTTGTCAGGGGCGAGCCTTTGACGGAAATATGTCAAAAACTTTCATTGCATTCTTCAACTATAGGCACGCATAAGGCAAGGATATTTGAAAAACTACATTGCAAAAACCCGCTGGAACTTGATACCCTGGCAAAAATGCATGGAATCATTTCCGCAACGTAGTTTTACATAGTTAAATCTCTACATGCTGTTCCTGCTACTTCTACACTAAAAATTATTTTCCGGGCATACTTTTGTGCCTCGTTACACATTATCCTAATTTAAAAACCAATTTATGCGATCCCTTACTATTTCGGACAAGGAGCTTATTCATTTATACATAAATGGAAATACAGAAGCCCTTTCAACACTTGTAACCCGTCACAAAAACAAGCTCTTTACTTCGATCTACCTGCTGGTAAAAGATAAATACCTGGCGGAAGATATTTTCCAGGATACTTTCATTAAAATCATCGACACGCTTAAAACGGGCAGGTATAAGGATGAAGGAAAATTCCTGCGATGGGCAATGAGGATTGCACACAACCTGAGCGTTGATCATTTCAGAAAAATAAAACGCTCGCCCAAAATACTGACGAGCGACAAAAGGAACATATTCGACACCATAACTTTCTCAGAAAACCGCGCCGAAGAAAATTTAATAAAGAAAGAAAGCCATGCCCGGGTAAATCAAATGATCGAAATACTTCCGCAGGAACAAAGAGAAGTTATTATAATGCGGCATTATGCAGACCTTAGCTTTAAGGAAATCGCAACGCTCACTAACTGCAGCATTAATACCGCTTTAGGCAGAATGCGCTACGGGCTTATGAACCTAAGAAAACTAATGGCTGAAAAAGCATCCGGGTTTTAATTCCATTACCAATTCTAATTGCTTCCTCCACAGAAAGATAAGTGGCAGCTTGCTGCCACTTATTTATTTGACATATTTAATGACAGCTGTAGAAAAAAATCTAGCTATAATTCCACAGGGTTTTACAGGGTATTTCAAGGCAATTTCAGACCTTTGTTTTGTTAACCATTATTCCCGAAAAAACCTTAAAATCCATCCTGTGAAAATCTATTTACAAACATCAATTATTGTATTATCCCTGAATTGCTTTTTTACCAGTAGCTCTGTTGCACAACGTAGCGCCGGCGGGTATTCTATCGGAAAAGATTCTGTTTTTGAACAACAGATCACCAATTACCCCAATTCATTTTCTACTGCCACAACCGTTGCTTATGCATTGCCACACGATGGAAATATCTCGCTAAAAATATACAACGCCTCAGGGCAATGGATAACCACTCTATTCGAAGGCAAACAAAAGGCAGGTTCGTATACTGCAGAGTTTAATGCCTCACAAAAAAGCGATGGAATATATTTCTGTAAATTCATTATGCTTTCAGAAGATGGCGAAGTAGTACT
>JADMIO010826369.1_pt1 | contig 58356 bp, 44 predicted proteins | sample 8958161 | NCBI WGS metagenome assembly JADMIO01 (sample SAMN16585339, study PRJNA669376) | soil metagenome | isolation source: Crop rotation soil | place: USA: Cullars Rotation, Alabama | collected 2011
CTTTCCCACTCGCCACGCTCGAGCGCCGAGCGTGCATCGCGCAGCGCCGGCCCGTTCGACTGCGAGCGCGACGCGGTCATCGAGAGCTTCGGGTCGAGGCGCTCCCGAGGCGCGCGGAGAGCGCGGCGCGCACTCGCGCGACGACTTCGGGCCATGCGCGCGGGGCGCGCTGGCGAAAGAGCCGTGCGGTGGGGTACCACGGGCTCCGGTCGCTCCCGAGACGCCAACGCCAGCCGGGCGCGAACGGCAGCATAACCCACAAGGGTCGCGCGAGAGCGCCGGCGAGGTGAGCGACGCTCGTGTCGACGCTGATGACGAGATCGAGCTCGCTGATGAGCGCTGCCGTACCGTCGAGCGGAATGTCCGCGGGCAGAGCCACCATTCCGGAGGCGGCGGGCGTCTGCGCGATCTCGTCATCGGCGCCGAGTTGCAGCGAATGCCACGCGACGTCGGGGATGTCGAACAGCGGCGCGAGCGCGGCAAGAGTCATCGAGCGGTTGCGGTCGTTCGGATTGGCCTTGCTGCCGGCCCAGGCGAGGCCGACGTTGAGAGCTTCTTTGGAGGAAGCGAACGATGCCCTGACGGCCGCGCGCCGCTCGGACGACGCGATGAGATACGGTACGGTCGCGGGAACGTTCGGCCACTGCGTCGCAAACACGCGCGGCAGCGAAAGCAGCGCGACATGCGCGTCGTACTCCGGCAACGGTTCGCCCGGGCCGTACGCACCGACGACGCCCGGAACGGTCGCAAGCAGATTCCTGAGCGGCGCCGGACATTGGATGAGCGGCCGGACACCCTGCTCGGCGAGGAGCGTCGCGTAGCGAGCGAACTGCAACGCATCGCCGAGTCCCTGTTCGGTGTGGACGAGCAGTGTCTTCCCGCCCGGCGACGTTCCGTCCCACGGCGCGCCCGCCAGCGGATGCCGGCCCTTGCCGAGCTCCTCGATCGCGAGACGCCACTCGTACTCGCGGAATCCCTCGACGAACTGGCCGTCGTCGAGCAGCGCGAGCGAGAGATTCCAGTGAGCGCGGGCGAATTGCGGATCCAGCTCGATCGCACGCCGAAACGCGGCGATCGCGTCGGTGAAATCGGTGCGCTCCTGCAGCGCGAGACCCAGGTTGTTCCATGCGACCGCATGGTCGGGCTTGAGCGCGAGCGCACGCCGATACGAAGCGATCGCCTCGTTGGTGCGGTCCGCGGCGGCGAGCGCGAGTCCGAGGTTGTTGTGGAATTCGGGCTCGCGCGGCACCGCGGCCGTCGAGCGCGCCAGCAATGGCAGCGCAACTTCGAGCTCGCGGCGCTGGTACAGGATCACGCCGAGATAATGCAGCGCCGTCGGATGGTCGGGTTCGACAGCGAGCGCGGCACGGTACTCTCTCGCCGCAGCCTCGTGATCGCCGCGCTCATGCAGCGCGAGTCCGGCCGCGATGCGAGCGTTCGGGTCGACAGCAGAGGCCGTGCGCGTCGTCGCCGCGCCGGCAGCGAGCGCGCCATGACATTGCTTGTATTTCTTCCCGCTGCCGCAAGGACAAGGGTCGTTTCGGCCTGCGGCGGGAGGGCGCGAAAGATTGGCTTCCGCGTGTGCAAGCAGCGTCGCCGCTTCGCCGTCGCCCGGCATCGCGACGAGCATACGCCGGCTGATTGCAGCGACCGCATCCCAAAGCCCGAGCGCATTGCAGTTGCGCGCGAGCTGTGCGAGCTGCGGCGAGCGCGCGATGGCGTCCGAAAAGCCCGGCGCAAGCGCAGCGATTTCTGCTGCGGGAACGGTCCTGCAGAAGTTGAAGAGGCCATGAAAACCGAACGGCGTGCCGATCGGATACGCTGCTTCGAACGAGAACCGCTCGGCGAGCGCTTCGTCGGCGAAGCGGATGTCGTACTCGCGCTCGAGCAGCGGACGAAACGCGCGGCCGATCGTAACGTCCTCGTTGTCGACGAGCTGTATTCGCGGATCCTGAAGCGCGTCGAGGAGCTTGCGTGAGCGAAGCGAGAACCCTCCGTTGCCCACGCGCTTCCCCGCTTCGGCCCAGAACCATTTGGCGCCGATGTAATCGCAATCGACGAACGCTGGGTCCCACGCCGAGGGATTGACGACGTAGCCGTCCCACTGCACGAGCAGCACGTGCGCGGTGTCGACGTAGGGCAACAGTGACTTCAGCACGAACTCCGAATAAGCGTCGCGCGACGCAATGTCGCGAATTCCGACGGTCTCGATAGTGGCGGGGACGGCAACGCCGTCGGGCAGGGCGTGGGTCAGCAGCAACGTTCGCGCGAAGCGGATGTTCTGCTGGGACCTCACGAGCGCGCGGAGCGCGAGCGCGTGATTTCTCGTGTCGATGCAACAGAGCGTGATACTGGGAAGCTCGAGCATCTGCGAGATCGTCATCGGATTGGCGCCGCGGCTCGAGCGGGAGCGAAAAAACGCCCTCGTGGAGGGCTTCGCTATTGTATCCGCTCGTCCGAAGGCCGCATCTGCGACCGAAACGGCGCGAGGAGGCGCGATCGCTCAGGGCATCCGAGCGCAGCGCGACAAAAACACTGTTGACCGACCATGGTTTCGATGTATAATCCCACCTCTTTGCCGGGCACTCCCGAGGCAGCCTCGGGACGGCGTCGTTCTTTAACAATTCACAACCGATAAGTGTGGGCGCTGGGACCGACGGGTCACTGGCGGGAGTCGCGACGCCGGCAACGGCGCGAGCGACCGAAGCCAGAGAGAGATTCAAGAAGTTCTGGTGCTCATACGACGCGAAATGCCTTCCATCCCCGGGGTCAAGCCGAGGGTGGGGGGAAGTCTTGTTCCTGGCCGCGGCGGTACCACCGACGCGGACGGGGATGGGGCCAACGTCGATTGAGTTACTTGCAGAGATCGAACTGAAGAGTTTGATCCTGGCTCAGATTGAACGCTGGCGGCATGCTTTACACATGCAAGTCGAGCGGCAGCGCGGGGGCAACCCTGGCGGCGAGCGGCGAACGGGTGAGTAATACATCGGAACGTGTCCCGTAGTGGGGGATAACCCGGCGAAAGCCGGACTAATACCGCATATGCTCCACGGAGGAAAGTGGGGGACCCGCAAGGGCCTCATGCTATGGGAGCGGCCGATGTCCGATTAGCTTGTTGGTGAGGTAACGGCTTACCAAGGCGACGATCGGTAGCTGGTCTGAGAGGATGATCAGCCACACTGGGACTGAGACACGGCCCAGACTCCTACGGGAGGCAGCAGTGGGGAATTTTGGACAATGGGGGCAACCCTGATCCAGCCATGCCGCGTGCGGGAAGAAGGCCTTCGGGTTGTAAACCGCTTTTGTCCGGGAAGAAAAGGCACCTTCTAATACAGGGTGCTCTTGACGGTACCGGAAGAATAAGCACCGGCTAACTACGTGCCAGCAGCCGCGGTAATACGTAGGGTGCGAGCGTTAATCGGAATTACTGGGCGTAAAGCGTGCGCAGGCGGTTCGTGATGTCTGATGTGAAAGCCCCGGGCTCAACCTGGGAATTGCATTGGAAACTAGCGGGCTGGAGTGTGGCAGAGGGGGGTGGAATTCCACGTGTAGCAGTGAAATGCGTAGAGATGTGGAGGAACACCGATGGCGAAGGCAGCCCCCTGGGCTAACACTGACGCTCATGCACGAAAGCGTGGGGAGCAAACAGGATTAGATACCCTGGTAGTCCACGCCCTAAACGATGGCAACTGGGTGTTGGGGAAGCGATTTCTCAGTACCGTAGCTAACGCGTGAAGTTGCCCGCCTGGGGAGTACGGCCGCAAGGTTAAAACTCAAAGGAATTGACGGGGACCCGCACAAGCGGTGGATGATGTGGATTAATTCGATGCAACGCGAACAACCTTACCTACCCTTGACATGTCCGGAACCCCATCGAGAGGTGGGGGTGCCCGAAAGGGAATCGGAACACAGGTGCTGCATGGCTGTCGTCAGCTCGTGTCGTGAGATGTTGGGTTAAGTCCCGCAACGAGCGCAACCCTTGTCCCTAGTTGCTACGCAAGGGCACTCTAGGGAGACTGCCGGTGACAAACCGGAGGAAGGTGGGGATGACGTCAAGTCCTCATGGCCCTTATGGGTAGGGCTTCACACGTCATACAATGGCCGGTACAGAGGGTTGCCAACCCGCGAGGGGGAGCCAATCCCAGAAAGCCGGTCGTAGTCCGGATTGCAGTCTGCAACTCGACTGCATGAAGTCGGAATCGCTAGTAATCGCGGATCAGCATGCCGCGGTGAATACGTTCCCGGGTCTTGTACACACCGCCCGTCACACCATGGGAGCGGGATGTACCAGAAGCAGCTAGCCTAACCGCAAGGAGGGCGGTTGCCACGGTGCGTTTCGTGACTGGGGTGAAGTCGTAACAAGGTAGCCGTATCGGAAGGTGCGGCTGGATCACCTCCTTTCTAGGAACACCCTCGTGTTCCAGTGCTCACGCTTATCGGTTGTTGCTGGAGGCTGGCGGTTCGCGCAAATCGATGCGTCCTGGATCAGCGTCCGCGGCGCGTGAGGGCGCCGCTAGTATCGACGCGCTGGTTTCCAAGATACCGGTTCACGAGGGCCTGTAGCTCAGTTGGTTAGAGCACCGTCTTGATAAGGCGGGGGTCGATGGTTCGAATCCATCCAGACCCACCAACGAATGCGGGGGCTGTAGCTCAGTTGGGAGAGCACCTGCTTTGCAAGCAGGGGGTCGTCGGTTCGATCCCGTCCAGCTCCACCAACGCTCGAAGCCGCCCGCGCCGCCTGTGCCAAATCGGGGGGCGGCGGGATCCGAATTCAGAGGCAAATGGCGCGCGCGCTCTTTGCCCCTGGTTTCGCGACAAACGCGTTATCGGTTGTTCTTTAACAATGCGGAAGAAGTAAAGCGAATTCCTGCTCGAGCGGCGGGAGGGAAGGCTTCGCGCCTTTCGTCCGGCGGCAACAGCAGGATGGGTTAGATTGTTATCGATCCGCAGTTCCTCGAGTTCGGGAGCGGCGGATAGCGCAAACGCCCGTAGCCTGAGTCGAAGTCAGTGCTCAGCGTTATGGGGTCAAGCGACTAAGTGCATGTGGTGGATGCCTTGGCGATCACAGGCGATGAAGGACGTGGCAGCCTGCGAAAAGCTGCGGGGAGCTGGCAAACGAGCTTTGATCCGCAGATATCCGAATGGGGAAACCCGGCCCGCAAGGGTCGCTCCCTGCTGAATTCATAGGCAGGGCAGCGCAAACCCGGTGAACTGAAACATCTCAGTAGCCGGAGGAACAGAAATCAACCGAGATTCCCAGAGTAGTGGCGAGCGAAATGGGATCAGCCGTCGCGATTTAGCACCAACCTCAGGAGAATGGCCTGGAAAGGCCGGCCGCAGTGGGTGACAGCCCCGTATCCGAAGAGGTGGGTGTGGAACTAGGCGCGAGACAAGTAGGGCGGGACACGTGTAATCCTGTCTGAAGATGGGGGGACCATCCTCCAAGGCTAAATACTCGTGATCGACCGATAGTGAACCAGTACCGTGAGGGAAAGGCGAAAAGAACCCCGGGAGGGGAGTGAAATAGATCCTGAAACCGCATGCATACAAACAGTCGGAGCCCCAGCTTAATTGGTCTTCGGGTTCTTTCGACGAGCGCGCGCGAGCGCGCGAGTCAAAAGAATTCCAGATGAAATAGATCCTGATGGTTCTTTCGACGAGCGGGCGCGAGCGCGCGAGTCAAAAGAATTCCAGATGAAATAGATCCTGTTCGTCAATCGAAGCGGCGGAGCGGCGTACGCGAACGCAAGTGAGCGTAGCCGTGCCCCCAGCTTGATTGACTCAGTTACTCGATGCGCCAGAACGCTGGCGGTCGCATCTGAAGCACACGATCTGGAGGGCCAATCAAGCTGGGGTGACGGCGTACCTTTTGTATAATGGGTCAGCGACTTACGTTCACCAGCGAGCTTAACCGAATAGGGGAGGCGCAGCGAAAGCGAGTCCGAACAGGGCGATTCAGTTGGTGGGCGTAGACCCGAAACCGGATGATCTAGCCATGGCCAGGATGAAGGTGGGGTAACACTCACTGGAGGTCCGAACCCACTACCGTTGAAAAGGTAGGGGATGAGCTGTGGCTAGGGGTGAAAGGCTAAACAAATCCGGAAATAGCTGGTTCTCTCCGAAAACTATTTAGGTAGTGCCTTGTGTATCACCTGCGGGGGTAGAGCACTGTCATGGTTGCGGGGGTCATTGTGACTTACCGCGCCATTGCAAACTCCGAATACCGCAGAGTGCGAGCACGGGAGACAGACTTCGGGTGCTAACGTCCGGGGTCGAGAGGGAAACAACCCAGACCACCAGCTAAGGTCCCCAAGACGCAGTTAAGTGGGAAACGAGGTGGGAAGGCTCAGACAGCCAGGATGTTGGCTTAGAAGCAGCCATCATTTAAAGAAAGCGTAATAGCTCACTGGTCGAGTCGTCCTGCGCGGAAGATGTAACGGGGCTCAAACTGCGCACCGAAGCTGTGGATCACCGTTCTCTTCGGAGGATGGTTGATGGTAGGAGAGCGTTCCGTAGGCCTGTGAAGGCGGCTCGTGAGGGCTGCTGGAGGTATCGGAAGTGCGAATGCTGACATGAGTAGCGATAAAGCGGGTGAAAGGCCCGCTCGCCGAAAGCCCAAGGTTTCCTGCGCCACGTTCATCGGCGCAGGGTGAGTCGGCCCCTAAGGTGAGGACGAGAGTCGTAGCCGATGGGAAGCTGGTTAATATTCCAGCACCGACTTGGAATGCGATGGGGGGACGGAGAAGGTTATCTCGGCCGGGTGTTGGATGTCCCGGTTTAAGCGTGTAGGCGTGCCCGGTAGGCAAATCCGCTGGGCTTAGCTGAGGCGTGATGACGAAGGCCGGCTTGCCGGCCTGAAGCGAGGGATGCCCTGCTTCCAGGAAAAGCCTCTAAGCTTCAGTTCCAAGTTGACCGTACCGCAAACCGACACAGGTGGGCAGGATGAATATTCTGAGGCGCTTGAGAGAACTCGGGTGAAGGAACTCGGCAAATTAGCACCGTAACTTCGGGATAAGGTGCGCCCCAGGTAGGTGAAGCCGTACAGGCGGAGCCGAGTGGGGCCGCAGAGAAATGGTGGCTGCGACTGTTTAACAAAAACACAGCACTCTGCTAACACGAAAGTGGACGTATAGGGTGTGACGCCTGCCCGGTGCCGGAAGGTTAAGTGATGGGGTGCAAGCTCTTGATCGAAGCCCCGGTAAACGGCGGCCGTAACTATAGAGATGGACCACTGTAGTTCTAAAATCTGGCTGTATGCTGGGATCCCCGGTTGATGCGAGGTACTCGTCGCTAGATCTCTAACGAGGTCGAACAAGGCGGCAGTAAAAATCCTTCGCGGACGGGCAATCAGCAGGAAAGGCTCGAAACGAAGTGCGGACGAGGAGATCCTCGGCCGAATCGAGAATCCTCAGAGACTGTACGCCAGACCGCTCCTAAGGGGCGGATGATACAGTCCGGCCTGCATGGCAACATGCAGAGCGCGGCAGAAATGTCCGCGCCCGTCGAGTTGGATTCGGTTGACTCGGCGAGTAACAATCACGAACGGTCCTAAGGTTAACTAACCGCTAGCCTTGGTTAAACCGAACCATATGCGGGAAACTCCTCCAAAACCGCTTGGTACTCGCCCGAACTCTCGGGCAGTAAAAATCCAACGGACACGGGGACAATCCGCAGGGAAGACCTGAATTGCCGCAGGTACCCTCAGAGACTAGATGTTCGGGAGTGTCCAATGAAGCTGGACGCGCAATGGATTACAGGCTTCGTGGATGGTGAAGGTTGTTTCCATGTGGGAATCAATCCCCATGCGGAGATGACCGCGGGATTCCAGGTATTACCTGAATTCACCGTCGTGCAACACGAGCGCGATGTGCAAGTGCTTCACGCCCTGAAGGCGCACTTCGGTTGCGGCGTGGTTCGAACGAATCACGCTGACCGGATGGCGTACCGAGTACGCGGCGTCAAGCATCTGCTGGAGCACATCGTTCCATTCTTCGTCAAGCACCCGCTGAAAACCAGAAAGAACATCGACTTCCTGAAGTTCAGGGATGTTCTTCTTCTGATGCAAGCGGGTAACCATCTCACTGTCGAAGGGATCGAGCACATCCGATCTATCGCCAGCCAGATGAATAGAGGACGCTCAAGATAGAGTCCAGCTTGTAGGGAAACCTACGAGAACGACTGAGCGAAATTCCTTGTCGGGTAAGTTCCGACCTGCACGAATGGCGTAACGATGGCCACGCTGTCTCCACCCGAGACTCAGCGAAGTTGAAGTGTTTGTGAAGATGCAATCTCCCCGCGGCAAGACGGAAAGACCCCGTGCACCTTTACTGTAGCTTTGCATTGGACTGTGATGAGACTTGTGTAGGATAGCTGGGAGGCTTTGAAGCGAGGGCGCTAGCTCTCGTGGAGCCAACGTTGAAATACCAGCCTGGTGTCATTGCGGTTCTAACCTAGGTCCATTAACTGGATCGGGGACCGTGCATGGTAGGCAGTTTGACTGGGGCGGTCTCCTCCCAAAGAGTAACGGAGGAGCTCGAAGGTACGCTTAGCGCGGTCGGCTATCGCGCTGAATGTGCAATGGCACAAGCGTGCTTGACTGCGAGCCTGACAAGGCGAGCAGGTGCGAAAGCAGGACATAGTGATCCGGTGGTTCTGTATGGAAGGGCCATCGCTCAACGGATAAAAGGTACGCCGGGGATAACAGGCTGATACCGCCCAAGAGTTCATATCGACGGCGGTGTTTGGCACCTCGATGTCGGCTCATCACATCCTGGGGCTGTAGCCGGTCCCAAGGGTATGGCTGTTCGCCATTTAAAGTGGTACGTGAGCTGGGTTCAAAACGTCGTGAGACAGTTTGGTCCCTATCTGCCGTGGGCGCTGGAGATTTGACGGGGGCTGCTCCTAGTACGAGAGGACCGGAGTGGACGCACCGCTGGTGTACCGGTTGTGACGCCAGTCGCATCGCCGGGTAGCTAAGTGCGGAAGCGATAACCGCTGAAAGCATCTAAGCGGGAAACGTGCCTGAAGATGAGATCTCCCGGGGACTTGATCCCCCTGAAGGGTCGTAGCAGACGACTACGTTGATAGGCCGGGTGTGGAAGGGCAGTAATGCCTTGAGCTAACCGGTACTAATTGCCCGTGCGGCTTGACCCCATAACCGTGAGCGCTCGAGAAGCGCCGTTCGGTTAGGGTGTTTGCGCGTCGATGTGTCGCGTGGATGTTGGCGCATTCATGTTGCTCATCGATCTGCTCATTACCGATGACAGGAAATCTGACCTGCGCTTTGCTTCTTCCGAATGCGGCTCGCGCCGCTTTTTTTCGCGAGCCATCCGTCAACGCCTGACGACCTTAGCCCGCTGGCACCACCCCTTCCCATCCCGAACAGGACCGTGAAACGGCGGCGCGCCGATGATAGTGTGGATTCCCATGCGAAAGTAGGTCATCGTCAGGCACCCACAAAAATCAAAGGCCCACCTCCGCGGTGGGCCTTTGGTTTTTTTAGTACTTTCCGATCGACGCGACCTACTTGGCCGCGCCTAGTGCGCCGATCACGCGCCCGAGAAACTCGTTGAGTGTTGCCTCGTCCTTGATCCAGCGCACGACGATGACGAGATCGTTGTCCCAGTCGATGTAGACGATGTTCGCGCCGTTGCCGACGAAGCGCACCGCCGACGCGGGCGTTTTGGTGAGCGGCTTGCCATCGGTGTTCAGATACCAGTTCGCGAAGCCGTAATTCCGATTCGCCGGGCCGGGGGTCCGAGCGAGCGCGATCCATTTTTCGGACACGATCTCGCGCCCCGCCCATTTGCCGCCGCGAAGGAAAAGGTAGCCGAAGCGCGCCATGTCCCACGCGCTGATGAACATGCCGCCGCCGAAATGTCCGCCGCCGCTCACGGACTGGATGCGCTCCCCGTCCAGGTCGATCCACGATGTTTCATAGCCGTACCAGCGCCAAGTGTTGGACGCGGCGATCGGTTCCATCACGTCCTCGCGGAGCACTTGAGGCAGCGGTCTCCGCAACACGTGAAGCGCGCACAGCGCGAGCAGATTGACGCGGACGTCGTTGTACTTGAAATAGGTGCCTGGCGCACGCATCGGCCGATTCGGCCAGTCCGCCGGCGTGGCGCCCTCGGGGCGGTCCGCCCAATCGGGAATACCCCAGAGCGTGCCCGACCAATCGCTCGTCTGCCGCAACAGGTGGTCCCAGGTAATCGCCGCGTTGTGCTCGGTTCCGAAGAGCTGAGCACGCTCGGCGGTGGGCAAATACGAGGAGACGCGGTCGTCGAGATTGCGGATGAGGCCGCGCTGCCACGCGAGCGCGACGACCGTTGTCAGGAAGGACTTGCTGACGCTGTGCGCCATATCGGCACGTTGCGTGTCGCCCCATTCGGCGATGACGAAACCGCGGTGAATGACGATCCCGTTCAGCGCAGCGCGCGGTTGCGTCGGACCGACGATCTTGAAATTCGGCTCCCGCTTGCCGAATGTGTTTCTCAGATCCTCCGCCACATCCTTCGACGATGGATTCTCGTTCGCGACCGCGTAGTCGATGGCGTCTTTCAGTCTGGCGGTGTCGACGCCGAGCTCCGCAGGCGTCTTCCTGTCCCAGTTGCCGCGTGGCGGAAAGTAGTCAGCTGCCGCAACGCCGGTCACGATTAGGGCCGCGAACAGGGCGCTCACCAAGATGCGGGCAGGCTTCATGCGGGTTCTCCCTTTTCTCGAAGCAGGACCCCGGCAGCATAGCTCGGCTGTGCCGATCGTGGGCATCTCCAAAAGCGGGTCTTCAGCGGACGTTTGCCGCTTTTTTGCATTGCGCGATCCTATTTGGTAGGGTTGGTTTTCCTTTCCCTCACTCCCGACTCTTCGCGCCCCGACTGGCGAGCTTGACGTGACCGAGACCGATTCGCGTCCGCGGAACCGCGCGCTGGTTGCGAGCTTCCTGTTCACCGACATCGTCGGATACTCGAAGGGAACTGCATCGGAGCAATACGCGGCGAAGGCCGCGCTGTCCGAGATCCTGCGCCGCAACCTCGCCGCCGTCAGCAAGGACGACTACCGGATCAAGGACACGGGCGACGGCGCGCTGATCTCGTTTCTCGTGAATCCGGAGCACGCGCTCTACATGGCGCTCGCGATCGCGCACGACTTTGGCCATCCCGCGAATGCTTCGGGATTGCCCTCGAGCAGAGTGCGCACGGGACTCCACATCGGTGCGGTCAAGGAAGCGATCGACCTCGAAGCGCGTCCGAATTTCGTCGGCGACGGCATCAACGCCGCCCAACGGGTCATGGATCTGGCGGCTCCCGGGCAGGTCACTGCGTCCCGGGCGTACGTCGAAGCGGTTTCCTGGCTCGATGCCTCGTACGGCGCACTGTTCCAGCATCTCGGCGAATCGAACGACAAGCACGGGCGCGCACACGACCTCTATGCAGTAACGCCGAGCGACGCCGTGCTCGAAAAACTGCGGGCCGATCTTGACGGTGCGGCGCAGGACGCTCGCGCAACGGACGACGCTGCAGTTGCTGCAGCGGCTCCGAAGCGGGCCGACCGTTCGACGACGAGCACGGGGGGCGATTCATCCGCGGCGTCTGCGAAGTCCGCTGCGGAGCGGAAATGGCTCGTGCCGGTCGCGGTGCTCTTGGGCATCGCGATAATCTCGGGTGTCGCATTCGTGGCAATGTCGCCGAACACGACCGGCTTGGCGTCGCGTTCGGCGGAGAGCAAATCGGGCGCACCGACACCCGCGGCAACGACACCCGCGGCAGCGACACCCGCGGCAGCGGCGCCTGCGGCAACGACGCCTGCGGCGACGGCGCCTGCCACGGCATCCACCGTTCAACCACAGCTCAAGATTGATCCAGCGATCGCGAACCGCAACGCTTCCGATGTGAATGTGACGTCGTCATCTGCGACGAAAACGACGCCGTCGCCAGCCTCGAACGCGATGAACGCTGCCACGGGGCCAGCCAGCGCTTCGAGCGCGGCGAAGCGGGCGTCTTCGAGTCCAGCTGGCGGACCCGTCTCATCGAGCGCATCGAGCGCTGCGAGCGCATCGGCGGTCCCGGCGACCCCATCCGCCCCCGCGAGCGCGACCGCCCCTGCGGGCGCGCGCTGCCGGCACATTCTCGAAAAGGTTCAGGTCGGTGAACCGTTGTCGCAAGACGAAAAGAGGGAGCTCGCAAACTCATGCCGATGAAACCGCGAATGGTCGCCATGCCGATGCAACACGAGTGGCTGTCATCGATGAACTGCGAGTGGCTGCGATGCCGATGAGCTGCAAGAAATGGCTGATCGAGGGGCGCGGATTCGCCGTCCGCGCGCTTGCAACGGTGATCCTTGCCGCCTGTGCGGCCCCGCCGCCGGCACCACTCCCCGAGCGTCCCGCGGCACCCAGCTCGGATTTGGCGTTCGACGCGGGCGTCGACTACGCGGTCGACGATCTGCTCACGCAAATGCGGCGGCTGCCCGCGTTCAACCCGCCGCCGAAGACCGGGATACTCGGCGATCAGAAAAAAGAAGAGCCTCCCCGCGGCATCATCGCAGTCGATCCGGCAATCGACGGCGTCACCGGCCAACAGACGGTCGCATCGCGATCGCTCGACGCCCGGCTGCTGCAACGCGCTGCGGAGAAGTTCACGCAGTTCGATGTCGTTCCGGTGAGCTCGACGAGCATCTCGAGAGCGCAGTACCTGCTTGCCGGAACGTTCACACCGCTTGACGCCGCGAGTGCGACGCGCGGCCCCTTTCGGATCAATCTGTCGCTCACCGATATCAAGACGGGATTGATCGTCGCGCAGTCGGTCGCGCGCGTCCGCGGCGAAGGCGTCGATACGACACCGACCGCGTTCTATCGCGACAGCCCGGCGCTCACCAAGGACCGCGTGATCGAGGGACAGATCCGAACGGCCCAGGCCGCGACGGGCGCAAGCGCCGACGAGGTCTACCTGTCCCGCCTTCCGATCAATGCATTGATCGAGGAAGCGTCCAAGCTGTATGAGGCCGGCAACTATCAGGAATCGCTGCGCTACTACGAATCGGCCGCATCGCGCCCGGAGGGCCAGCAGATGCGCGTCTTCAACGGCCTCTATCTCGTCAACACGCAGCTCGGACGCAGCGACGAGGCTGAAAAGGCGTTCGCGAAAATCGTCGCGCTCGGCCTTGCGACGAACAGCTTGTCCGTCAAGTTTCTGTATCGTCCCGGCTCGCTCGAGTTCCTCGCGGACCCGAAGATCAGCGGTCAGTACACCGCGTGGATACGCTTGATCGCCCGCGAAGTCGCGTCGTCGAAGACGTGTTTGACGATCGTCGGTCACACCAGCAAGACGGGGACCGAGCAGTACAACGAACGGCTATCTCAACAGCGCGCGGTTGCAATGCAGCGCCTGATCGAGGCGCAGGCAAGGGAAACGACCGGAAAGCTGCAGGCGGTTGGAATGGGTTACCGCGAGAACATCGTCGGGTCCGGCACCGACGATCTGCGCGACGCGCTCGATCGTCGCGTCGAGTTCAAGGTGCGAAGCTGCCAAGGCTGAGCGGGGCGCTTGCTCCGATCGAGCTACGATCGATCGCGGGCAGCGTCGAACGCCGCGACGACCTTCCAGGGAGCGATGAGCCCGCGCGCTAAGCCGCGACGCGGAGCGATTGACCGCCCGTTACGTTGAGGCGCACGGCGAACTCGGCCGCCGGCATCGGCCGGCCGAAGTGGAAGCCCTGCGCCTGATCGCACGTCAGCGAGCGCAGGAACGCCGCCTGCTCCTCGGTCTCGACACCTTCGGCGGTCACCCGCAGGTTCAGGCTTCGCGCCATCGCGACGATGGCGGTGACGATCGCCGCGTCGTCGGGATCGGTGCTGATGTCGCGCACGAACGAACGGTCGATCTTCAACGTGTGGATCGGGAAGCGTTTGAGGTACGACAAGCTCGAATAGCCCGTTCCGAAATCATCGATCGCGAGGCGCACGCCGATCTCGTCGAGGCGCACGAGAATGTGCGTCGCCTCTTCGACGTTGTGCATCAGCATGCCTTCGGTGAGCTCGAGCTCGAGCAGCGAAGGATGCAGCCGGGATTCGCCGAGCACCTGCTCGATCATTCCGATCAGGTTCTTTTGCCGGAACTGTCGCGCCGAGAGGTTCACCGCGATCCGCAACCCGGGATGTAGTGCCTGCCACGCCTGCGCCTGCGCGCATGCTTCGAGCAGCACCCATTCGCCAAGGGGCACGATCAGGCCGGTTTCCTCGGCGATCGGGATGAATTCCACTGGCGACACCAGACGCTCGTCCTGCTGCGGCCAGCGAAGCAGCGCCTCGGCGCCGTCGACCCGCCCCGATGCGAGGTTCATCAGCGGCTGATAGTGAACGCTGAACTCGCCGCGCTCGAGCGCACGGCGCAGGTTCGTTTCGGTCGACAGCCGGCGGCTCACGCGCTCGGTCAGCTGCGCGTTGAAGAACTGGTAGTTCCCGCGTCCCGATTCCTTTGCGTGGTACATCGCCGTGTCGGCGTTTCGCATCAGCGTCTCGGCGGTGTCTCCGTCACGCGGATAGAGAGCGATGCCGATGCTCACGTCGGCGTGCAACTGATGGCCGTTGATCGTGAACGGCTTTGCGAGGTCGGAGAGGATGCGCGCCGCAACGCTCTCGGCTTCCGCCGCATCCGAGACGTCGGGAATGCTCACGATGAACTCGTCGCCACCGAGGCGCGCGACCGTGTCCTCTTCGCGCCGCGATGCAGTGAGGCGAGCCGCGACGGCGGTCAGCAGCATGTCGCCGACTGCATGGCCGAACGAATCGTTGACGTTCTTGAAGCGGTCGAGATCGAGGAAGAGCACCGCCAGCTTGCCGCCGCTGCGATGCGCACGTGCGATCGCCTGCCCGACGCGATCGGCGAGCAGCGTGCGGTTCGGCAATCCGGTCAGCGCGTCGTGATGCGCCATGTGCACGACCCGCTGGTCGGCGAGGCGGCGCTCCGCGATTTCGGCCTCGAGTCCGGCGTTCGCGCGGGCGAGCTCCTTCGTGCGCGCTTTGACGCGTCGCTCGAGCGTGCCCTGCACCTGGCGCAGCGCCTGCTCGCTCAACTCGCGCTCGCGATATTGGCGGCGGATGATCGCGTCGGCGTGCTGGACGAGGAAGAACATCATCGTCTGCAGCAGTCCGACGACGACCGCTGCCGCCCCTGCAATTTCCCACTGCGTGCGCTCGATCCGTGCGACGAGCGGCGTCGCGTCCTGGTAGATCTCGAACACCGTCGACACGGGACCGTCCACGGTCAGGCGTAACGGAACGAACGTCGACACGATGTCGGCATTCTCGATCGTGCGATCGACGGCGCCGAAGCGATCGAGATGCGCGAGCTCGCTGATGATTTCGCCTGCGCTGGCCGCGCGGAAGCTCGGGTTGGTGCTCTCGTCGTCGCTGATCTGGTTCGGCGAAGTCGAGTAGAAAGTCCTGCCGCGCGCGTCGATCATCTTCAACTTGACGATCGGCAGTCCCTGGAGGTGTTTCGCGACCAGCGAAAAGAATTCGTCCTTTGCCGGATGCGACTGCAACTGGACACTCGACATCGGCTCGGCCGTTGTGACATAAGAGCCGAGGTTGGCCCATACCGCGTTCGCCAATCCTTGCACCATCGTCGTGTTGGCCGCCTCTGTCGATTCCATGAGCGAGCGATAGGCGATCAACCGATAGCCGAGACCGAAGAGAGCCGCGGCGACGGCGATCGACAGTAAGCTCGTGATGGAGAAGTAGCGGAGTAGCTTGAACATGCGCTTTCGGCGATTACGGTTGCGCGGCTCGTCGGATTAGATCAATTCGCGGCGAAAGACGATCGGGGATCCAAATCCACCCATTTCGAGCAATTGTCGTGCCACGGGAAGTACGCTTCCGACGAGCGTGGACGACCCGCAATCGCAGCGAAATTTCGCCCGATCGTCCAGTGCTTGTAGCGCACGCTCCGACGGCGCGATTCCGTCGGGACGGGCAATTCAGCGCTTGCGACCGCCGAGCAGCGATCCGAGCACGCCGCGGACGATTTCCCGCCCGATCGTCGAGCCGACCGTGCGTGCCGCGCTCTTGGCCACCGCCTCGACGATGCTGTCCTTGCGACCGCTGCCCGACATCAGCCCGCCGAGCGAGTCCTTCAGCGAATCGGTCCAGCTGCCACCCGAGGGCGACGTTCGCGGTGCGCTTTGAGGGGCCGAAGGCGATGCCGTCGCGCGGCCTCTGAGCCGTTCGTACGCGGATTCGCGATCGACGGCCTTGTCGTATACATCTCCCAAACCGGAGGCGGCCATCACGCGCTTCCGTTCGTCGGGGCTGACGGGTCCGATGCGACTCGCGGGTGGCAGAACGTATGCGCGCTCGACGGCAGTAGGCCGACCTTTTTCGTCGAGAAATGAAATGAGCGCCTCGCCCACCGCAAGCTCGGTGATCGCCTTCTCGGTATCGATTTTGGGATTCGCGCGCATCGTCTCGGCCGCCGCTTTGACCGCCTTCTGGTCGCGCGGCGTGAACGCGCGCAACGCGTGCTGGACGCGATTGCCGAGTTGCCCCAGCACCGTCTCCGGGACATCGAGCGGATTCTGCGTGACGAAATAGACGCCGACGCCTTTCGAACGGATCAGCCGCACGACCTGCTCGATCTTGTCGAGCAGCGTCTTCGGCGCATCGGTGAAGAGAAGATGCGCCTCATCGAAGAAGAAGACGAGCTTCGGCTTGTCGCGGTCGCCGACCTCGGGCAGGCGCTCGTAGAGCTCGGAGAGAAGCCACAGGAGCAGCGTCGAATAGAGCTTCGGCGCATTGAGCAGCCGATCTGCGGCGAGGATGTTCACGACGCCGCGTCCGCCGGACGCCGTTTGCAGCAGATCGTCGATGTTGAGCATCGGCTCGCCGATGAATTTGTCGCCGCCCTGCTGCTCGAGCGCAAGGAGGCCGCGCTGGATCGCGCCGATGCTCGCCGCGGAGACATTGCCGTAATTGGTCTGCAGTTCCTGCGCGTGGTCGCCAACGTGCTGCAGCATCGCCCGCAGATCCTTGAGGTCGAGAAGCAGCAGTCCGTTGTCGTCGGCGACCTTGAATACCAGCGACAAGACGCCTTCCTGCGTCTCGTTGAGATCGAGGACGCGCGAAAGCAGCAGCGGGCCGAGATCGGAGATCGTCGCGCGCACCGGGTGACCCTGTTCGCCATAGACGTCCCAGAACACGCCCGGCGAAGCGGCATATGCCGGTTCGGGGACGCCGATCAGCTTCAGGCGGTCGAGGAGCTTCGGCGAAGATGCACCCGGCTGGGTGATTCCGGACAGATCGCCCTTGACGTCGGCCATGAACACCGGAACGCCGATTCCCGAGAACCGCTCGGCCATCACCTGCAGCGTGACCGTCTTTCCCGTTCCGGTAGCGCCTGTGATCAGGCCGTGGCGATTCGCGAGCGCGGGGAGCAGTCCGAGCTCGACTTGCGAGTTCTTGGCGATCAGCAGCGGGTCGGCCATGGGAACCTCTCGTCGACGATTTTCACGCTCAGTTTAGCGGAGCAGCGGAGCGGGAGCTTGGTCAGCTGCGGGGGTCGAGCGACGCGATCAGCGCGCTCGTCTCGGAGGCGGCGACCAGGAACAGATCGCGGAGCGGCTCGAGCTCGCCGATCAGGCGAACCCCGTTGAGCGCGGCCAACATCGAGCGCGACGCGTGGTCGGTGAATACGAGCGGATGCCAACCTGCAGTCTCGAGCTCGAAATTGGCGAGAAAACGTGCGAGCCGTCCGTTGCCATCGGCAAAGGGGTGGATCTCGCCGATCGCGTAGTGCACGAAGATCGCGCGCAGCGGACCCGGTGGCGACTGTCGATACACGCCCGCATAAAACCGCCGCAGCGTGCCCACCGTATGCTCCGGGCGCACGCGCTTGACCAGCGGGTTCTTTCGCACGAGATTCGGCGTGGGCTTCACTTGGCCGGGAAAGACCGCGGGGTGCTCCCACATCAGCGATGCGTGCCAGTATCGGATGCGCGCTTCCCACGCCGCTCCGTCCCGAGGCGCGGCGTGCGCGCCGCGGCGCGCGATCACGCGAGCATGCCGGCGAAGCTCGCGCACCGCGATCGGCGCGGCGCTGCCGGCGGCGACACCGCGCTCTGCGTCACCCGTGCCGATGATCTCCGCCGTCGCGCGTAGCGCATCGATCTGATCGCCACGATGAAGCGCGAAATGCGCCTCGATCGCGGGCCACGCATGCGTGAGGCGATCAAGCTCGCGAAAGCCGTCGGCGAACGATGCGCCGGTCGAGCGCGCGAGCACCTCGGCCAGGCGCTCGAGCAGGTCTTCGTCGACCCCGAGCTCGTCGTCGCGCGCCAAATGCGTCGCGATCGTTATCGGCGAATCGTCCTCTCGCGCGATCGCCTGCGCGATCGCCTCGGCGCAACGCTCGTGGTCAGCGAGGACGAGCAACGTGCTCTTCGCTTCGTGAAGTGCCTCGGCGTCGAGGCCGCGGGCCGACAGCGCTTCGCGCAGCAGCGCACGGCCTTCGTCGACACGGTTCTGTTCGACGCATAGCGTGCCGAGGTTGACTCGCGCGAGCCCGAAGCTCGGGTCGATCGTGAGCAGACGGCGCAATGTCATTTCTGCGGAGCTCACGTCGCCGACGAGGCGTTGCGCCGACGAGAGCTTGTTCAGGAAGGCCGGAGCGTCGGGGCCCAACTCGACGGCGCGCGCATACGCGCCGACTGCATCGCCGATCTCTCCCGTGAGGCGCAGCAGGTCGCCGCGCAACGCGTGCAGGTCCGCGAGCGCCGGCGCGAGCGACAGCGCGCGGTTGAGCGCTGCCGTCGCCTCGGGAAAGCGCTCCGCCTCCAGCAGCAACGCCGCGAGGTTGGCCCACGCTTCAGCGAGCTTCGGATCGGCCCGCGCGGCGCGATCGAACGCCTCCATTGCCGCGGCAGATTGCCGCGAGCGGTAAAGAGCGAGCCCTATGGCGACGAGCGTCCGCGCGTGTCGCGGATCGCGTTGTACCGCCTCGAGACAATGGTTGTAGGCGGCGAGGAGATCGCCCGCAGCCTGCGCGGCGCGCGCCTTCTCGAGCCAGGTCGATGCCTCCGGCGCACTCACCGTGACTTGTCGTGGGCTTGTTGCCCGTAGGTCCGGAACTTTTCGAGCACGACTTGCATTTCGATCGCGGGCAAGAGAACCGGCTCGCCTACCTGCAGAGCGCGCCAGTACATCTCGGCGAGCGTCTCGACCTCTGCGGCAAGCGCGAGCGCGGCGGCGAGCGATGATCCAGTGGCGATCATCCCGTGATTGGCGAGGAGGCAGGCGCGGCGTCCCTCGAGCGCGGCGACGGCGCGATCGGAAAGCGCCTGCGTGCCGAACGTTGCGTATGGAGCACAGCGAATGTCGTCGCCGCCGGCAACGGCGACCATGTAGTGGAACGCCGGAATGCCGCGGCGCAGGCAGGCGAGCGACGTTGCAAACGGCGAATGCGTGTGGACGATGGCGTCGACGCCGGCCCGCGCGCGGTAGATGTCGCGATGAAAACGCCATTCCGACGAGGGCCGGCGACGACTGCGCCCCGCTTCGGCCTCGCCGTCGAGCGGCATCGCGACGATGTCGGCCGGCGCGATCGATCGGTACGGCATGCCGCTCGGCGTGATCAGATATCCGTCGAATTTCGCGGTGCGCCAGCGCGCACTCACGTTGCCCGACTTGCCGCGGTTGATGCCGAGCGCGTTCATCTCGCGTGCGGTGGCGATCACCGCTTCGCGCAGCGAGCGCTCGCCGCTCTTCGCGGGCGGTGCGCGGCTCACGCGCGTTCCGCGACTGCGAAGCGCTCCGGGAACATGGCGCCGATCGCATCTCTGTCCGCCGCCACGACGCCCCGCTCGGTGATGAGCCCGGACACGAGCCGCGCCGGCGTCAGATCGAATGCGTAGTTGACGGCGCGTGTACCCTCGGGCGCGATCGCGACGGTCGTCGTCTGCCCCCAGTCGTCGCGGCCGGTGATCGCGATGACTTCTTCCGGACTGCGCGTTTCGATCGGGATTCCCGCCCCGGATGCGAGCGAGGCGTCGAGCGTGGGCGAGGGCAGCGCGACGTAGAAGGGCACATCGTTGTCGCGCGCTGCAAGCGCCTTTCCGTAGGTGCCGATCTTGTTGCAGACGTCGCCGTTCGCAGCGACGCGGTCGGTGCCCACCAGCACGACGTCGACGTCGCCGCGCCGCATCAACAGCGAGCTCGCGACGTCCGCGAACAGCGTATGCGGGACGCCACGCCGTTGCATTTCCCACGCGGTCAGGTTGGCGCCTTGCAGCCGCGGCCGCGTCTCGCTCACCCACACATGAAGCGCCAGCCCTTCGGCGTGCGCGAGGAACAGCGGCGCCGTCGCCGTTCCCCAGCCGCAGGTCGCAAGCGCACCGGCGTTGCAATGCGTCATCACATTGAGCGGACCGCTCTTCCGACTGGCGATCTCGCGCAGCAGCGCGAGCCCGTGCGTGCCGATCGCATGGTTGATCCCCTCGTCTTCACGGCAGATCGCATCGGCTTCGCGCCACGCGGCGTCGGCGCGCTCGTCCTCGGAGAGTGGCCTGACTGCATTGCACACACGGTCGAGCGCCCAGCGCAGATTGACGGCCGTCGGCCGGGTCGCGTCGAGCGCGACATGCGCCTTTGCGAGCGCGGCGTCACTCGCGTCGTGGTCGAGAGCAAGCGCGAGGCCGTACGCGCCGACCGCGCCGATCAGTGGCGCGCCGCGGACCCACATCTTCCGGATCGCGAGCGCCGCGGTGTCGGCATTGTCGATCCGCGCCATCACCACCGCATGCGGGAGCGCGCGCTGGTCGATCGCTTCGATGTAGCGGGCGCCGCGAGGATGGACGAGCGCACGGTACGGTGCGGGATCGCCGCTAGGACGGGGAGTTGCAAAAGCAGCCACGACAATGATTGTAGCGTCCGGCTCAGTTACTTCAGCACCTGCACGAGGTTGTTGAAGTCGTCGGTCCACAGCCGCCAATCCGTTCGGACTTCGACCTCCTTCGCCGCTTCGGTCAGTATGGGCTTGTCGAGTGACGCCCGACGGTCCGACAACAGCAGCCAGTCGCTGCTCGACGCAGGCGCTTCGGGGCTGTCGGCGATGTGGATCATCAGCAGGCGATGGACGGTCGCGAGCCCCTCGACCACCGGGACGAGGTTCAGGTAGCGATTGGTGACGTGAAAAGCGATTATGCCGCCGGGCTTCATGTGTCGGCGGTAGATCCCGAGCGCCTGCGCGGTGATCAGATGCACGGGGATCGCGTCGCTCGAGAACGCGTCGATGATGAGCACGTCGAACTGCTGACTCGGCTCGCGCTCGAGCGAAAGCCGCGCGTCCCCGAGCACGACCTCGATCGTCGCATCGCTGTCCTGTAGATACGAAAAGTCGCGACGGGCGATCCGCAACACGGCGGGGTTCAGCTCGTAGAAGCGAAAGACGTCGCCCTTCGCGCCCCACGCGGCAAGCGTTCCCGTGCCGAGCCCGATGACGCCGACCTTGAGCGGCGTCAGGCTCGGGTGCAGCGATTCGAACAGCCGTCCTATGCCCGAGCTCGGCGTGTAATACGACGTCGGCGTCCGACGCAGCTGGGGTGCAAGGTATTGCGAGCCGTGGAGGATCGTGCCGTGGACGAGCGAGCGCCTGTATGTCGTATCCGTCTGACCGTTGAGCTGCACTCGCAGCACGCCGTAGAAGTTGCGACTCGCGACGACCGTGCGGTCGTAGAACTCGTTGATCGACCATACGGCGCACGCGATTGTCGAGAAAACCGCGCCCGTGGCGAGCGCCATGAAGACGAGGTGGTCGCGGCGGACCTGCCAGGCCAGAAGAAAAGCGGCAACGACGAGACCGCCCGCGAGCTCGAAATCGGCCGGCAGAACGAGCGGAGCGACGATGCCGACCAGCGCCGAGCCCGTCGCGCCGCCGAGCGATACCATCAGGTAGAAGCGGGTCAGATATTTCGGCGCCGGCTTGAGCGATACCAGCTCGCCGTGACAGAACATGCAAGCAAGGAACAGCCCGCCACAAAGTACGACGAGCTGGAGCTCGAGATCGAACGTGAGCCGCGGGTCGGCTATCGTCCAGCCCATGACGGACAGCCCGGCCGCGAAGAGCGCGAGGAACATCTGGCGGCGATACCAGCCGCGCGCGTCGAAGCACAGGATGAACGTGAGCAGATAGAGCGAGAGGGGGAGGATCCACAGCAGCGGAACGGCGGCGACGTTCTGCACGATGTGATTGGAAACGGCGAGAAGCAGCAGCGATGCCGTGCCGGCGAGCGCTGCCCAGAGGAGCTGCCGAGCGAGCGTGGGCGGCGCTTCAACGATATTCGCCTCCGGTCGCGCAGCCGAATCGACCGCCAGCTTTTGCATCCGGCGAAGGGAGAGCCAACCCGCCCACGCGCAAAGCAACACGAAGATCACGTATCCCGCCGTCCATCCGAGCGCCTGCGTTCGCGTCGTGACCCACGGCTCGAGCACGAAGGGATACGCGACGAGCGCCGCCAGCGACGCGAGATTGGACAACGCGAACAGCCGATACGGACTTGATCCGGGGCGCGCCCGCGCCAGCCACGACTGCACCAGCGGACTCGTCGTCGAAAGCAGAAAGTACGGCAGACCGATCGTCACCGCGAGCAACAGAAGGATCCGCCACACCGGGTTGTCGGGGCCGGTCGGCTTCCACTGCGATCCGGGAATGATGGGAAGCAGCACGAGCGACAACGCGAGCAAGCCGATATGCGCGCCGATCTGCACCCGCGGCCGAAGGCGCTGGACGACGATATCGGAATACGCGTATCCCGCGAGAAGCGTTCCCTGGAAGAACACGAGGCACGTCGTCCACACAGCGGCTGCGCCGCCGAACCACGGGAGGATTTGCTTCGCGATGATCGGCTGAACGAGGAAGAGCAGGAACGCGCTGACGAAGATGGTTGCAGCGTAGAGAAACATCAACGTTGGATGTGGCGTAGCAAAGTCAGCCCCGGGCGACGCAAGCCCGCGCCATTCTACCGGACGGAAGTAGGGACGAAAGCGGCTCGTCTCCGATGCTACTTTCGCGGGTCGTACGTCAGTACGTTGTTCTCGGGCGGAAGTACTCGATGCGATCGATCGAGTGGACAGCGAGTTCCTTGACGTCGACGCCTTGCAGCACGCGCAGCGGAATGTCGGCTCCGGCAGGTCCGCGGCTCCAGATTTTCTTGTAGAACTCCGCCTGCGTTCGAACGCCGTCGCCGCCGACGCCGAGAATGATGTCGCCGACCTTGATGCCGGCCAGATCTCCGGGCCCCTCCGGAGAGACGCGCGAGACGATGAGCCGGCCCTGCACCTCGTCTGCTGCCACACCGAGCCACGGGCGTGCCGCGCCCGCGGGACGACCCGTCTTGACAAGGTCGCCGAGGATTGGCTTCAGCGTATCGATCGGAACGAACATGTTGCCGGGAACCACGGTTTCGCCGACGGTCGACGCTTCACGCACGATGAGCGAGCCGACGCCGACGAGCTTCAGGTCCTTGTTGATCAGCGCGGCGCCGCTCCAGTTCAGCGCCGGTGGCGAGGTGAAGATCGCGGCGTCGAGCATGTATTCCCAGTTACCGGTGAATACGCGCTTCGAGACGACCCATGCGAGCGTTACGTCGCTCGCCCCCGTGTAATTGATGATCATGACCGGGTCGCGCTCGGCGAGGCTCGCGGAATCGCCGAAGCGCAACGGCGCGACATTGAGCGGCACGATCGCGCGGACGAGACCGAGTCCGGTCACGTGATCGTAGCCGACGACGCGGGCGGGTAGCGTTCGTCCCTGCTGATCGACGAGGCTCACTTCGTCGGCTTCGACAATCAGATAGCCGATCGTGAGAACGAGACCGTCTTCGCCGATGACGATGCCGGTGCCTTCACGCTCTTTCCCGAGCGTTGCATTGCTGCGTGCGTCCGGCACCGCGCGTGTCTGCACCTTTACGATCGCCTCGAAAAAATGCTCGGCGTCGAAGCCGCTCTTGCGTTCCGCCGACGGCTTCGCGCCAGGCGTGCTTTCGTCGTCGGCGAACGCCGCGGAGCGCGGCACGAGCATGAGTGTGGCGAGCACGACGAGCATGAACGCGACGCGACAAACAGAGCTCGCGGCGCCGCGAAGGCCCGAAGCGGGTTTCGGCGCGAGCTCGAACAAAAGTGGCATGCCGGTCTCCTCGACGCCAATATAGCGCGATGGCCACCGCGCGCAAGAGGACGGGCGAGGCGCGCGCCGAAGCAACATGCCGTCCTCTACGGCGAGATGGGCGCGCGTCGCGGTCGTTCCTGCAACGCCCTCCGTATAATGGCGGCAACATGATCGCCGCGCGCGAGCGCGATTCGCGCGGCAGCGCGGTGTGGAGTACAACGGGAGAACGATGAAGATCGTCAACGCCGCGAAGCTCGTCGACTTCGTCGCCGCCATCATGCGGGGCGCAGGATGCAACGCCGATGAAGCCCGCACGATCGCGCGTCGGCTCGTCGACTCGAACCTCGTCGGGCACGATTCGCACGGCGTGCTTCGCGTCGCGAAATATCTCGATTGGGTGCGCGACGGAACGCTCAAGCCCAATACGTCGCCGACCCTCGTGTTCGACAACGATGCGATCGCGATCATCGACGCTCATCGGGGCTTCGGCCAAGTGATCGGCGAGTTCGCGGCGCGCATCGGGATCGAGAAGGCGGCGAAGCAGGGCATCGCGATGGTCGGGCTCACCAACTGCGGTCATCTCGGTCGGGTCGGCGACTGGGCCGACATGGCCGCCGAAGCGGGACAGGTCTCGCTGCACTTTCTCAACACGTCGGGCGCGCTGCGCGTGGCACCGTACGGCGGCAGCGATCGGCGACTTTCGACGAATCCCATTTCGATCGGCGTGCCTGCTGCGGGTCGCGACCCCGTCGTCCTCGACGTGACGACATCGATGGTCGCCGAAGGCAAGCTGATGGTCGCCGTCAACAAAGGCGAGCAGGTTGCCGAAGGGTGGATCATCGACAAGAACGGAAACCCGACCACCGAGCCGAAGGATTTCTATGCGGGCGGCGCGCTGCTCACCGTCGGCGGGCACAAGGGATCCGGGCTGTCGATGGTGACCGACCTGCTCGCGGGTGCCGTGTCGACGGGGCGAAGCTCCGATCCCGACGACACCGTTCTGCGCAACAACATGCTGTCGATCTACATCGCGCCCGCCGTTTACGATCCGGAAGGTAACGTTGTTCGCGAGGCGCGGCGTTTCATTGATTTCGTCACGTCGTCGAAGCCGGCGAAGGCGGGCGAACCGGTGCTCGCACCGGGCGACGTCGAGCGTCGCAATCGCGCTGCACGTCTCGCTTCCGGCGTGCCGCTCGACGACAAGACGTTCGCCGATCTGATCGCTGCGGCCGCATCGGTCGGAGTCGACGTGAAAGCGGCCACTCTATTCATCCAGTGATGACATGTTGAATTGGGTTGCGCGGACGTGCCGTTGTTGGAGCGGTTGGCGTTTCCGAGCAGCGTGCGCGCCGCTTCGTTCGCGCATGAATTCCCTGCGGGGAAACATGGCGAATTTGCTATAATTTCGAGCTTGGCCAAGTAGCTCAGTTGGTAGAGCAGAGGACTGAAAATCCTTGTGTCGGTGGTTCAATTCCGCCCTTGGCCACCAAATAATTACAAGGGGTTAGCGAGTTTCGCTTACTCCCTTTTCCTTCTCCAGCGTAGCCAAATCGTAACCGCCGAACAGTGAATCGATGCGGTTAGCGGCTTTGGCCAGATAATCGGGCGCCAAATGCGCGTAGCGTTCGACCATCACCGAGGTTCGCCAGCCACCCAGGCGCTGCAGCTCGTGCGTCGGCGTCCCTGACTGGCGATGCCACGTAGCCCATGTGTGGCGGAGGTCGTGCCAACGGAAGTTCTCGATACCAGCACGCTTGCGCGCCTTCTGCCACGCGTGCGTATTGGCCCGGTCGAGTGGCTTCCCGGCGTAGGTAAACACTCTGATCGGGTGTTTACCGATCTGCCGGCGCAAAACGTCCAGCGCGGTCGCGTTGAGCGGGACGGCAATCGATCTGCGATTCTTCGATTGACTCGCGTCAACCCAGGCATGAGCGGTCTCGAGGTTCACGTGCGACCACTCCAGCCGTAGCACGTTGGACTGCCGCAGCCCGGTTGCAAGTGCGAACAACACAACGTTCCTTTGATGCACTGGCAGTTCTCGGAGCAGCTTTTCTGCTTGCTCCACCGTGATCGAGCGCTCTCGGCCAGGGCCTTCCTTGAACAGTTTCACTTTCGGCACCTTGTCGATCCACTCCCACTCGTCGCGCGCCCGAAGTAGTACGGCTCTGACCAGCGCCAGGTATCGATTGACCGTAGATTTGCCTACCATCTTCAATCTTTCGGACTTGACGCGGTCGATGACGTCGAGCGTTATTTCGTCAAGCGTCAGGGCGCCGAGGAACGGATCCAGCCAGCGAAGTTTCTTGATGTCTCCGTCGTGCGTGGCCTTTTCGGACGTCTCGGCAAGCCAACGTACAACCGCTTCCTTCCATGTGCGGCGGGGTTTGATGCCCAGCCGTTGTTGCTCCCACAGCGACGTTTTCAGCCTGTCGTGATACTCCTGGGCTTTCGAGCGGTCCTCAGTCCCAGTACTGCGCTGTATTGTTCTTCCGCTGTGGCTGATCTTAACCCACCAATGCGGTGAGTCGTTGCGTTTGTAGAGTGACATGGTTCCAACTCCTTGCGTTCACTCTGCAACACACGCCGCGAATATTGTGACCGGATGTGCTCGATCAGGTCAACGTCGACGAACACCCAGCACTTGCCGATCTTCGCGCCCGGTATCTCTCCGGCGCGAGCCTTCTCCTGTAGCGTTACAGGATGAATGTGAAGGAATGCGGCGGCGGCTTGTAGATCGAGCGTGTTCACGTGCGACCCTATTGGCGTGTGGTGCGATGAACTCTACCGACCTAGGTAAACCGCCGTGATTTGCTCGCGGCCGTGGCCCATCTCGTGGCTGATGACCTCCCGCGCCCGGCGATCGACTTCCCTCTGCTTCGGCGTGAGTTGCTTTGACCTAATGCCGCCGCGCGCTGGGCACGCCCAGCCAGTCAATTCCAGGTAGCGCGTCTGCGCATAGAAATGACGATGGCCGTGGAAGGCGTGAATACCGACCCGCTCACATTGATAACGAAAATACTTGAGATAGTCGCGGTACGTGTCGTAGCGCGGCGCGATGAGACTCTTGCCCTTGGCCAAGGCCCTCGCCTGATCGATCAGCTCCCGCTGCTGCTGGGTGCGAATGGGAATCTCTCGCTGGCGCCCACCCTTGGTCCACGAATCCTTGAGCACAAGGCAGCCGCCGCGATCCGCCCACGCCGGAATAATTTTGATTGATTCCTCGCGGCGAAGGCCAAAGAGCGCCTGCAGGCACAGCGATATGTGAATGAAGAGATCTGGAATTTGCCTGAGCTTGTCCATATCGAGTTCCTGTGCCTTGCTGTTGTTGGTGACGTACACGCGATCCCGGATGCCGTATGCGGCATTGGTACGGGCAACGATGTTCTCCTTACCGATCTTCTCTGCCCACCAGCGAAGTGCGGACATCCGATTCTTGACGGTCCCCGGCGCGAGTTCCTCGGCAAGCCAGCGCTCGACCAGCTTCTCGACGTGCTTGGGCTTAAAGCTGTGGGCGTTCATATGCCGGAACCCCATCTCATGAAGCTGATCGGCGACGAGATCGAGGATGTGCTCCCGATCCGCTTGGGTGGCGTAACTACCGTCGCGATTGCGCCGGCAGAGTTGCTTCAAGTCGTAGTTCAAATCGCGCATCGGACCTCCGTTCATTTGCCTCATGAGGACGCTTGAAATCGTCGTAGAGCGTTTGCTGCGTGTTGCCCTGGTGTGAACCTGTCAGGTAAGTGTTTCTGCTCGCCTGAGGTGCCGATGGCAGCCGCAGGGGAAACTGCTGAGCACGGGACACCACTCCCGTTGTGTGCGGTTGGTTTACTGCTCGCCGGCGCCCGCACGGCGCTTGTTTGGCGCCGCGATCGGCGCTTCCCCGGGGAAGCGCCAGTCGCGAGAGCCATTAACCCAGGGCTCAAGGAGCGCCGTTAAGGCGCGTCTGTTTTGATCCGTTACGCGAATCATTCGGTGAGGAGCCTTGCGCTCCTCGCGGCGATGGGCGTGATGGGCTTCAGGAGGCCATCACGTACTTCGGAGCCCTCGATCACGCGACGGAATGCCGCGTATAGGCAGAGACGGTGGCACTGCGCGCGTACGTCACTAGCGGTAGCCCGCTAGTAACGACGCGCGCGATGCGCTATGCGTGCGCGCAACGACCTCACGCCACGTCGTATGGCGAGCTTGTGGCTCGCACACGGGCGGCGCGAAGGCCTCGCGCAGCACGCGCCGCCGGTGGGCGGCAATCTCAGGGTTGTGGCTCGGGTGAAGGCCGGCGACGCCTGCAATGCTCTGCAGGCGCTGCGGCCGAGGTGCCAACGCTCAAGGCAGCGGAGGGCGCGAAGGTCCTCGCCATGCCGGCGGGGACGCGCGTAACAACACGCGCACGGACAGTCGCGCTACTTCCGCTACCCTGAGGCTGCACCGGACGTATCGGTCCAGCGTCTGGCACACGGACCGTTACGTCTCGGACGCTGTCGCGTCCACGACCGCAGCAATTAACCGCATTGCTCGGCCGTCTTGAAGAACCAGGCGCTCACGTTGGCTGCGAGCGCATGGCCACCCCTCGCGGGATGTCTGCTGACAAGTCACCGCAAAGGCGACCCTCACTGGCCTACACCGTCGTTAAGGACGGCGACTATCTCTCCGACCGTCTTGGGGACGGCCCTTGCTGCATCTATCGCGTCTTGCGACGCCCGATCCGATGGATCGCTTTCGGTACTGTCTGAGGCTTGCCTTCGCCGTCCGCGATGGACGGCCAGGGAGGCCAGCTTCCTGTACAAACGTGACGACGATCATCTCGCTGCCGCCGATTCGAATCCAGTCGAAATGGTCGAAAAACAGCGGGGCTTTCGGCGTCAGCACACGGCCGCATGGTGTGCCTCCCGATGCTGACTGATAACCCAAAAAAGCCGCAAGACTGGCGGCTTAACCCAGCTGGAGTAGATCGCGTGGGCGCTCTCTTGCTCTGACACGTCGGCCGAATGTGCTGCGCTATACTCGCTGCGTACCTGATCTCGGGAAATTCGGCAAGCTGTGCCTCTCGTTGGGGGAAGCAAGCACCTATGGCGCAGCAGCGGGCTGTTTGCATGAGAGGTGCGGGATGGTGCTTGATCAATCGCAGCCCGATGCGGTCGATCAGTGGGTATCCCCGGAACGCGCTCGCGCAGGTCTTGGCGGCGATCTTCGAATCTTGGACGGTGTGATCGTCAAGCTTGAGGGTGAGATCGAATCGCGCAGGCACCAAAGTTAGACGCGAGAGGCGGTGGACAGAACTACGGCCGCGACGATTTGTACCTCCTTCACGTCCAAAGGGCCTGATCTCTCAGCGACTAGATTCTCAATTGATAACCGCCAACGCTCCATCATCGCGGACCAAAAGCTCATGACAGCGAAGGCCAAGATTAAGCTGCTCGCGAATGAATATGCGGAACGCTTGAAGACGGTGATCGATGGACGCGTTGCCGAAATGCTGGCTGACGACGTTTCGCACTATTTGATCTATCGCGTTCTCGGAGTCGCGGAAGAAGAAGGCCGCCTAATCGACGTGTATCAAAACAAAGGACGTTTTTTGTACAAATACGCGGGGTCATTCCTTGAAACGGCAACGAAGCTATGTTTCAAGGAGGCTTTCCCTAACTCCGGTTCGCTTCGGGTTCCAAACACAAGAGGACAGCGACCAAGGACATTTGAGATCGATTGCCTTGTTGGAGACCAAGCGATCGAGATCAAGTGGAAAGACGCAACTACTGACGGGGATCACATCACCAAGGAGCACACCCGGATTCAAGTGATTTCTGATGCTGGCCACACGCCTATTCGCGTGATGTTCTACTACCCGCATCGAGCTCAGGCTATACGTATTCAGGAGACGCTAGAGACCCTCTACGATGGCGTTGGCGGCGAGTACCATTACGGTGAGGCAGCGTGGTCGTACGTCAGCGAGAAGACGGGTATTAACCTGAAGGCGATACTGGAGGAGATCGCAGCCGAGCGAGCGAGAGAAAATACATGAACGAAACACTGAGCAACGTCACCCATGGAGATTGCCTGGTGGAGCTGAGCCACCTGGGCGAGGCCACCGCTGATCTTGTGTACCTTGATCCTCCGTTCTTTACGAACAAATGCCATTCATCCGTTACGAGAGATCGCACCAAAAAATTCAGCTTCGGTGACTTGTGGGACGGACTCACCGAATACGCGCAGTTCATGGAAGGAAGACTGAAGCAAGTTCACAGAGTTCTGAATGACACCGGCTCCGTCTTTGTCCACTGTGATTCTAACGCCAACTTTCTGTGGCGAGCATTGCTTGATGAGACCTTTGGAAGGGAGCAATTCCGGTCAGAAATAATATGGACCTATAGGCGCTGGTCAAATTCAGCCAGAACGCTCGTGCCTTCGCACCAAACGATCTTGTTCTATTCAAAGACGGCTAAGTACAAGTTCAACCTGGTCTACGGCGCCTACTCTGAAACAACCAACGTAGACCAGATTCTCCAACTCCGTGCCAGGGACGAGCATGGAGTCTCAAAATACGCGACAGACATTGATGGCAACATCATCTTCGGTACAGAGAAAAAGGGCGTTCCACTAAGCGATGTTTGGGAAATCCCGTTTCTTAACCCTAAGGCCAAAGAGCGAGCCGGCTACCCTACTCAGAAACCGGTGCTGCTCCTTGAGCGAATCATTGAGATAGCCACCGATCCTGGCGACCTCATTGTCGACCCGTTCTGCGGCAGCGGAACAACCCTCGTAGCTGCGTCCCTTCTTGGTCGCCGATCCCTTGGAATCGACAGCTCAGTTGAAGCAGTGAAGCTCACGCAGCGACGTCTCCAAGAGCCTACAAAAACCGAGTCCGCGTTGATGAAGAAGGGCCGCTCAGGATACGCAAACGCGGATCAGAGCGCCCTCGGTCTCCTAGCTGGCTTGGATCTAGTACCAGTTCAGCGCAACGCGGGGATTGATGCGTTCGTGAAATTATCGATCGCGGATGCGCTCGTTCCCGTTCGAGTTCAGCGCACAACGGAAACGCTTGCGGAGGCCGCGTCGATACTTTGCCGTGCCGCTACGTCAAAGAAGGCGACGCGCGCGATTCTAGTACGCACGGGAGACGCCGAGGATCTTTTTGTCGCCACATTGCCATCGTTCGTCGAGGTAGTGGACGCAACCGCTCTTGAGGTGAAGAGAAGGCTTTCCGAACTATCGAGCCGCGCCGACAGGGAAGAAGTGGTCAACAAATCGGTCCACGTGGAGGCGGAAACGGTGCACCCATTAGGTCCGATGCTTGCCACTAGTGCTTCAAGGGAGGGCTCCGATGACTAATCTCGACGACCTTAGGGAGAAACTGAAGGCGATCGCGGACATTGTCAACTCGTTCAAGAGCGAGGCTGTGCAACTTCGCGTAACGGAGGTGCTGCTTGCGCAACTCGGTGATTCTGATTCAGCCGCTCCGCCAGCCGTCCCGCGAACACGCACCCGAGTGAAGCGACGCAGGGCCAGTAAGAAGGCTGAAGGAGGCGTTGCTAAGTCCGGTAGCTCAAAGCGTCAGTCTCGAACTGCCGCCTCGCCGGGCGCATTCGCCATGATCAGTCAGCTGCTAGATGAAGGCTACTTCAAGAGTCCGAAAACAATCGGCGCAATCGTTGCTCACTGTGGGTCCTCCAAAGGGCATCACTATAAGGCAAACGAGTGCTCGCCCGCGCTTTTGCGTCTTCTGCGAGACGCCAAGTTGAAGCGACAAAAAAATAAGGACGGTCAGTATGAGTACAGCCAAGCCTAGGTCTCCGCTTCAAGACGCGCTCGCTAGTATTCCGATTGATTTTCGTACTCGAATCGTCAGGTGCTATCTCGACCTCAAATCGCGTCACGCAGAAGGTAAACACGACGCGGCGGGAGTAAGCGCAGGGAAGCTGTGCGAGTCCGTAGTGCGTCTTCTCCAGCACGAGTTAAAGAAGCCCGTTACTCCTTTCGGGCAGCAACTTACCAACGTCGCTGGAGAGTGCGAGAGTTTTGCGCAAGTTCCCAAAACAATGGGAAACGAATCGCTGCGGATCGTGATACCTCGCGCACTTGCCTTCCTGTATACGCTGAGGAACAAGCGAGGTATTGGCCATGTGGGCGGCGACGTCGACGCCAACGCCATCGACGGAGCCACAATCGCCAGACTCGCAGATTGGGTCTTTTGTGAACTGATAAGGATTTTTCATAACCTCTCGTTCGAAGATGCGGACGCACTCGTGTCCTCGCTTGCGTCTCGGGACATACCGGACATATGGGAGGTTGGTGGCAAGAGGCGCGTGCTACGCGAGGACCTCGACTTCAAGCAAAAGACGCTGTTGCTCCTGTACACGTCGGTGGAAAGTGCAGTTCTAGCCGAAGATCTTTTCTCCTGGTCGAAGTACAGTAACTTCGCCGTTTATAAGAAGAAGGTGCTCGGGCAACTCGATTCCGCGAACCTCGTTGAATACGATCAGGACAGTGACACTGTCACCATCTCGCCTATCGGCATCAAACGCGTCGAAGAGAAAATACTTTCGAGTACTGCTGCCACACCCACGAAACGTTCGCTCAAGCGGACCCGCCTCATTGCTCCCAGCCCCCGGCCCGTCAGGTAACTACGACCGTCGACCTTAATGGGGAACCAGCCGGGCGGACGGTGCGCTGCTTGACAATCGGAGAATATGGGATAGAATAGGACCCATTAACTCCCGAATTTACGGAGGGCATTGTGGCCTCACCCCAACCTGTCCTGCGCCAGCCGTCCGGCTCCCAGATTCATATCCTCGGTGAAACCTGTCCGGTCTGCGACCAACCGATCTCCAACGACAAGGCCGAGGTCGTCCGCGTCCGACTTGAGACAAGGGAGCGGGCCCTGAGCGACGCTGCCAGGGTGGCCGCCGCCCAGCAGATTGCTGCAGAAAGGGGGCAGATTGAGGCGGCGGCGGCAGCCGCGATCGAGAAGGCGCGGCAAGACAGCGCTGCTGCGATAAAGAAAGCCATCGACGAATCCGCGGTCAAGGAGGCCGCAGCGCGTGCGGCCGGAAAGGCCGAAGCCGACACCGAGTTGCAGGAAAAACTCACGGCCACGGAGCGTGCAAAGGTAGAGCTCGAAGCCACCGCGAGGCAGCACGTCGCCGCTCTGGAGGAGGCGGCGCGAACGCGTGACACTCAATGGCAGGGGAAGCTCGCCGACGCCGAATCCGCCGCCCAGCGGCGTATCGCCGCGCTGGAGCTAGCAGCGCAGGCACGCGATACGGAATGGCGGGAGAAGGTCGCCGCTGCCGAGCGCGAGAAGCAGGGGGCACTGACCCAACTTTCAACGGTCCAGGCCGATCGCGACAAGGCCATCAACGAGCGAGTGCAGGAAGCGCGCGACGCAATGGAGAAAGACAAGGCCGACACGCTTAACGCCGAGCGGGCAAAGAATGCTGGGGAGACGCAGCAACTCACGAGCAAACTAGAAGCCCTGACGCGCCAGCTTGAGAAAAAGACGGCCGAAGAGCTGGGCGAGGGTGCCGAAGTCAAACTGTTTGACGCGCTCAGGGCAGAGTTCGATGGCGACAAGATCGAGCGTGTGGGCAGGGGCGTGTCGGGCGCCGATATCATCCACACAGTCATCCACAACGACCGCGAGTGCGGCAAGATCATCTACGACAGCAAGAACAGCAGCGCTTGGCGCGACGACTATGTAAGCAAGCTGCTGCAGGATCAGACAGCCGCCAAAGCGGACTACGCCGTCCTTTCCACCTTCAAGTTTCCGGCCGGCACGAAGCAGGTCGAGGTGCGCGAGGCAGTTGTTATCGTGAACCCGGCGCGGGCGATCGCGATCGCGCAGATCATCCGCAGGCAACTCGTGCAGGTCCACACGCTGCGGCTCAGCAAGTCGGAGCGTGCGAAGAAAATTGCCGCGCTCTTCGACTACATCACCTCCTCGCGCTGCGCCCATTTGCTGGAGCGGATCGAGACGCACGCCGACGCGATCCTCAAGCTGCAGGAAAAGGAGATGAAGGCACACGAGGCGCACTGGAAGCAGGAGGGCGCACTTCTCAAGTCTATCCAAAAGGTAAAGGCCGAACTCACCAACGAGATCGACGGCATCATCGGCACCAGCGACCCCGACCTCGACCATGACGAAGCCTGAAGCCACCAGCGATCGGGGCAGTCGGATCATCGGCCTGCAGGAGCGGCGGCTTGGGCCAACAATCCTGCGCACCTATCGCGCAAAGGCCGACATTGACGACGTGCTACCGAACGAGCGCCAGCCCCGCCTCGGGCCGAAAGAGGACGAGGAACTGCAGCGGCAGATCGAAGCAAACGAGGGCTTGTTCGAGCCCCTTCTGGTCGAGCCGCATCCGGATCAACCCGGCAAGTTTCGCATCATCGATGGCGAGCGCCGCTGGACGAATTCCGCCGTCCTAGTGCGACAGGGCCGGCACCAGTACCGGCAGGTGCCCGTCGAAATCACCGATCGCACGTTGACCGACGAGGAGCGGCTGCGGGTATGGATTTATATCCACCGGCAGCGCAGGGAATGGGACGCACGCGAAAAGGAAATGGTTGCTTACCGCCTTGTCGATCTGATTGGGCGCGCGAGCGCGGCGAATATTCTCGGCGTTTCGCTCCGCGAGCTGGACAAGTTGGTGGAAGTCTACGAACTTTCAGCGCGGTTTACTGGCCTGCGCGATCAAGCGGGCGCCATCACTTGGGCGCGCGAGTTGATGGGCGTCAGCAAGAAGCTGCTGACGCCAAGCGTCATCGATGCGGTGGTGAAGAAGGTCAACCAGAAACGCATCACCAATTCCAAGGACCTGCGCAAGCTGCGCGCGATCCTGCCCGATCCAGTCGCGCGCGAGCACTTCCTGTCCAGGGACGGCGATCTGGATTCCTCTATGCTGCGCGTCGGTCGGACCGCACAGAAGGACAAGTCAGGACTTGCCAGCGATCTGGACGCGGCGATCGAGTCGATGAAGCGCGTTCCATGGACAGCGCTCGCCGATCTTAAGGGCAATGCCGAGATTCTGAGAAAAATCGAGGATGCCGAAACTCTGCTGAAAGACCTGCACAAGAGCCTTTCGAGCTAGGAGACGCTGTCTAACGCGGAAAGGACAAGCTGAGAATGAGCAAGAATGACCGCTATGTCGTCAAGCACGGTACGGGCTGGGCGGTGAAGCAGGGCGGCGTTGCTACGCCGGAAAGCGTTCACCGCAAACAGAGCGCCGCCGAACATGCCGCTAAGGATACCGTTCGCGACCTAGGCGGCGGCGAGGTTCGCATCCAGGACCGGCATGGCCGTTTCCGCGATTCCGACACGGTGCCTAAGGGCCACGATCCCTTTCCGCCGCGCGACAGAAAATAGTGAGGCCTCCGCTCGCGCCACGCCGCGCAGTAAGCAACCTCGTACTAGGCCCAATTTATTGGCCGTCTGCTTCGGGTCTGTCACCAGTCTAGACTAGTGTTCCTTCGGGCGCCGGCGCTTAACGTACGCGCCCCCGGGATTGGGTTGCACTCCCCTGCAACCACGTTACGATTCAGGCTCTTGCCAACACCATGATTCGATTGGGCAACTTAAAACGCTTTAGTCCACACGAAGTCAGGGAGCTCCGGCAGGTTGGACTAGATCTGACCGATGTGAGGTGTCAGAACGACCTCGACGCAGAACTGACTCGGTGGGCCCATACCCTTGCGGATGAGCGCTTCGACCTCCTGGAGCAGATCGCCACGGAAATGGCGAAAGCCAAAGGAGTGAAATTGCCTCCCAAACTAGGCGTGGCGAAATAGCGTGAGCCCAGGCAGTCGATTTTTTGTTCCATGATGAAATGGCTTATATTTTGGCCAAAACTGATGTAATTGGCCAGAATAATATCGTGGCTGAGTGCTAAAAAAAAGAAAGTATTCTGGCTTTATTTCGTCAAAACGGCCATAATAATTGCACTATGGCCAAGAAAACTGCCCCCCTCCTTCCGTCTACGGACGAACTGCTGCGCCAGTTCGGTGACCGGCTTCGCCTAGCTAGGCGTCGTCGACGCTTGACCGCCATACAGGTGGCCGAGCGGGCCGGCATGTCCCGAATGACCTTGCGAAGTCTGGAGCGTGGAGGGGCGGGTGTGACGATGGGTGCCTACTTGGCAGTCATGCAAGTTCTCGGCATCGAAAAGGACTTGGACCTGCTTGGTCGCGCTGATCCATTGGGTCGTGAGTTGCAAGATTCCGGATTGCGCTTACATGACAAAGGGCCAGCACGGACCCAACCCTCGGGGATCTTGCAACCCGCGAAACCCATGAATGACGGTGATGCGGCTTTGCAATTGCGCCGCTTGATCGAAGATCAGGATAAGTTGCGCAAGACCCTAAGCGGCTTGGACACGGCGAAGGACCTCCAGAAGATTCTCGAACAGTCAGACAGCGCCCACCGCTTGATCGAAGATCAAGAGAAGTTGCGCAAGACCTTGAGCCGCCTGGACACGGCCAAGGACCTCCAGAACATTCTCGAACAGTCAGACAGCGCGCGCCGCTTGATCGAAGATCAAGAGAAGTTGCGCAAGACCTTGAGCCGCCTGGACACGGCCAAGGACCTCCAGAACATTCTCGAACAGTCAGACAGCGCGCGCCGCTTGATCGAAGATCAAGAGAAGTTGCGCAAGACCTTGAGCCGCCTGGACACGGCCAAGGACCTCCAGAACATTCTCGAACAGTCAGACAGCGTGCGCCGCTTGATCGAAGATCAAGATAAGTTGCGCAAAATCTTGAGCCGTCTGCACCCGGCCGGGGATCTCCAAAAGACTCTTAAGCAGATAGAAGATGCGCAGCGCTGGGTTGAGAAAGGCGGCTTCGCCGATTCCCAAAAATTGGCCGCCTTGATCGACTCGGCAAGTCCATTGCCAAAGCCGCCGCGCTGAACCAATGACCGTAACTATTGCGGTCTATGCAGATTGGGACGGGCTTTCGGAGCCGCTCCGACTCGGCTTTCTGCACGCTCAGCGGGGTGCGGGCCGCGAGATCTTTGAGTTCGAGTTCGATGCGGCCGCACTTGCCCACAACGCACTCACTAACCTGCAACTCGACCCGCGGCTCGGACCTTACGAAGGGCGCCAGCATCCAATGCAAGGCAGCGACACGTTTGGCGTATTCACCGACGCCAGTCCGGACCGCTGGGGGCGATTGCTGATGCAAAGGCGATTCGAGCGCGAACAGCGGGCGGGTCGAATGCCAAAAAATGTACGACTCCATGAGTCGGACTACCTCCTGGGGGTTCATGATGCCTTCCGCGTTGGGGCATTGCGATTCCGTCTCAATGACTCGGGGGACTTCCTAGACAACCAACATGGCCTCGCAGCGCCTCCATTCGTCCAGTTGCGCGCGTTGGAGGCCGCTAGCCTAGCTTTGGAACGCGACGAAGAAAACACTGATGCCGCGGGCGAAGACTGGCTCCGCATGTTGATTGCGCCCGGCGGATCGCTTGGCGGCGCCCGTCCGAAAGCGAGTGTGGTCGATCCGACTGGCCAATTGTGGATTGCCAAGTTTCCCAGCGTGCGCGACGAGCACAATGTGGGAGCGTGGGAACTCGTAGTGCACACGCTGGCGCACAGTTTTGGACTGGGGATCTCTGAGGGCATTGCGCGTCGCTTCGCGAATCCACATCACACGTATCTCGTTAAGCGATTCGATCGCACTGTGGAAGGCAGAAGATTGCACTTCGCATCCGCAATGACGCTTACCGGCCATAAGGATGGCGACGATGCGTCAACGGGGGCGAGCTATCTGGAGATTGCCCGCGTGCTGATTAACCACGGTGCGCAAACTAGCGCAGACCTTCTTGAACTCTGGTCCCGCATCGTGTTTAACATGCTTGTGTCAAACACCGACTGTCAGGCGACAGCGTAAATTGACCCCCTGAACGACACCAGGAATTGACCCCCCGGAAACCGGAGGGACATTCCGCATGGATGGAGTCGTGCAAGCTTTCCCCGTCATCGATACGACGGGGAGGCAGGTGATGCAAACGCCGGAGGACGTGGCGCAGATGCTGCGGCTGAGGGCTGCGGGGCTGGGGATCAAGCACATCGCTCGCAAGATGGGATGCTCGAAGAACACGGTGCGCCGCTACCTTCGCGGTGGCGGTTGGGTGGCATATAGGCGACCTGAGCGCAAGAGCGCGCTGCGCGGGCTCGAACCGTGGCTTGGCGAGCGGCTGCAGCGACATCGCGGTAACGCCGACGTAGTGCGTCAGGATCTCGAGCGCGAGCACGGCCTTACGGTGTCGCTGCGCACGGTGGAGCGAGCGGTGGCGCCGTTTCGCCGCGAGCTGCGTGCCGCTGAAGTGGCGACCATCCGGTTTGAAACGGTCCCGGGCGAGCAGCTGCAGATCGACTTCGGCGAAACGAGTGTTGTGATCGCCGGCGAGCGGGTCAAGGTGCATTTGTTTGTGGCAACGCTTGGCTATTCGCGGCGGCCCTACGTGGCGGTGTTCAGCCATGAGCGGCAGTCGGCGTGGTGGGAAGGCATCGAAGGCGCCTTCCACCACTTTGGCGGGCGGACGCGCGAGGTGCTGCTCGATAACGCCAAGCCGCTGGTCAATTTCCATGATGCGCAGACGCGCGAAGTTCGCTTCAACGACCGCTTCCATGCCTTCTGCCGCTATTGGGATGTGACGCCGAAGGCGTGTGCACCGTACCGGGCACGCACGAAGGGGAAGGACGAGCGCGGCGTGGGCTATGTGAAGCGCAACGCAATTGCCGGTCACGCCTTCGACTCGCTGGCCGCGCTGGAAGCCCACCTCGCCTGGTGGATGCGCGAGGTGGCCGACACCCGCGTCCATGGCACCACCGGTGAAGCTCCCATCGCGCGCTTCCGAGCGAAGGAGGCGACCGCGTTGCGACCGCTGGAAGGACGTACCACGTTCCAGCCGATCCGCGAATGCGTGCGGCGCGTCCACGCCGATGCCTGCATCGAGCTGGAGACCAACCGCTATAGCGTGCCGTGGCGGCTGATCGGAGAAACGGTCAGCGTGTTGGTGAACGAGCAGGTGCGCATTGTGCACGCCGGCCAGGAGGTGGCATTGCATACGCGACTGGCCGGCCAGCGCCGCGCCTCGATTCATCGCGAGCACTTGCTCGGTATCGTGGGAGCCGCCGAGCCGCGGCCGCAGCCGAACGCAACCAACGTACCCGTAACAACACCGCCCGCGTTGCTGCGCCCGCTGCACGAATACGAAGCGCTCACCGGAGGTGCCTGGTGAAGCCCGCGACCGCCGATCCTGACGCGCTCACACGCATGCTGACGCGATTGAAATTGACCGCCATCCGCGATCAGCTCGACACCCTGCTCGATACGGCAACGCGGCGCAAGCTGACGCTGCTCGACACCGTGAAGCTGTTGTGCGAAGCCGAAGTCGCGCGCAAGGACGAGCGGCGCATCCAGATGGCGAGCTCGATCGCCAAGTTCCCGTTCGTGCGCACACTCGAAGGCTTTGAGTTTGCGGCGCAGCCCTCGCTCGACGCGAAGCTGATCCGCGAGCTCGCTACCTGCCGCTGGGTCGGCAACGGCGATGCGCTGCTCCTGCTTGGGCCGCCCGGAGTGGGCAAGACGCATCTTGCCGTCGCGCTCGGCCGCGAAGCGATCCAGCAGGGCTACTCGACGCTGTTTACTTCGGCCACGGCACTCGTTACGGCGTTGACCAAAGCGCATCATGCCGGTCGGCTCGAGGAACGCCTCGTGCACTACGCGAAGCCGAAGCTATTGATCGTGGACGAACTCGGCTATCTGCCGCTGGAAGCCAACGCTGCGCATCTGTTCTTCCAATTGGTCTCCCGTCGCTACGAGCGCGGTTCCATGCTCGTGACCAGCAATCGCGCTGTGAGCGAATGGGGAACCGTGTTCGGCGACAGCGTCGTAGCCACCGCGATTCTCGATCGACTGCTGCATCACAGCCACGTCATTACCATCCGAGGCGACAGCTATCGGTTACGGGAGAAGCGGCGCTCTGGACTCATGCCGCAACGCCCGACGGAGAAGGAGTTGGAGAAGTTGACTTAAACCAGGGGGTCAATTCCAAATGTCGCCCGGGGGTCAAAACCGGGTGTCGCTTGACAACCGACGATCACCTGCGAAACCATGGCTTCATTCTCGTGCCAGGCAAGGGCTGGCGCTTATCGCCGGCATTTGACATGAACCCCGTGGCAGACTCCCACGCATTGAAGCTAAACGTTAGCGAGGCCGACAACGCCATGGACTTGAATCTTGCCCGAGCGATAGCGCCGTATTTTCGCGTAACGTCGGAGGTGGCGAACGCGACAATTGAACGTGGCGCTGCGACTGTAAGTCAGTGGCGTAAGATTGCCGTCAGCTTAGGCATTTCGAATCGCGAGCAGGAGCGCATGGCGTCAGCGTTCAGACTGGCCGCCTAATGGACTGTCTTGTCAAAACTTGGACCCGACCTACAGATCGTCGTCAAAGCGATGCCGCGGTTGCGGAAAAACGGTCGGCCGTCGATCGTCTTTGAGTGAATGCCGACGCGTTGCCGGTCCGGTAGCGTAGCTATTTCGTAACTTGCTTTGCCTTCGGTCCGCTGTTTCTAGGCTTCGTACCGCTGCTCTTGAAACGTGGCGTGTGCTGCAAGAGCTTGATTAGAAAATAGTCGCTAACTGAGCGACGTTCTGAAAATCCTTGTGTCGGTGGTTCAATTCCGCCCTTGGCCACCAACCAATTACAAAAGGGTCAGCGAGCTTCGCTGGCTCCTTTTTCCTTCTCCAGCGTAGCCGGATCGTAGCCGCTGAGAATCCCATCGATGCGGTTAGTCGCTTTGGCGAGATGGTCAGGCGCCAGATGCGCGTAGCGTTCGACCATCACCGCAGTTCGCCAGCCCCCCAATCCCCGCAACTCCTGCGTCGGCGTCCCTGACTGGCGATGCCACGTGGCCCAAGTATGTCGAATATCGTGCCAGCGGAAATTCTCGATGCCGGCGCGTTTGAGCGCTTTCTGCCAAGCGTGCGTATCGGCTCTGCGTTCGGTAATGTCAGCACTGCTCCCCACGAAGCCCAGGAATTCGCCGGTAGCGGAGGGACGCGGTCGGCCCCGAGGATTCGATCCAACGCCAGTCTCCGTCCGCGCGCTGAACTCGGGTCTGGGCGTGAAACGGCCGCCGATCACGCACGCAGCGCGCGAACTCGGCCGCGTACGCAGGCGCCTCGTCAGGGCGGAGGAGGGGTTTGCCAGCGGATGCGTCGCATTTCCTCTCGAGTGACGCCGAAGAACTCGCAGAACGTTTGATTGACGAACTGCTGCGCACGTTGGGTCCGTGCATTCGGACGAGAAGGGGGAGGAAATCCGCCGTGACGCGAAAGCGCTCTTCGCTTTCGCGCAGTGGGGCTTATGCCTGCTTACGCTCGGTGATGTCGAGATCTCCGCCGTGTACTCCGGCTTCGGTACCAGTCAGTCGAGGTTATGCCTCACCTCCTGGAAGACCAATTACCGGGGAACCTCACGCTGGGACCGACGTACCACGCGTAGGGAAAGGATTACAATGCCCCTCCCCGCCACGACGAACGTCACTGCAATTGCACACGCCGAACGAAGCGCCAAACCGGTACGCGCCCGCGACGGCAGCAACTGCGTCTGCGCCGCGGCCTGCCCCGTCACTGCCCAAGGCACCGACCGGGATCAACGGCCTCGACGAGATCACGCTCGGTGGCTTGCCGCGTGGACGGCCCACGCTGGTGTGCGGCAGCGCAGGTTGCGGCAAGACGCTCCTCGCTATGGAGTTCCTGGTCCGCGGCGCGACCCAATTCGGCGAGTCGGGCGCATGCATCACGTTCGAGGAAACCGAGGAGGAACTCGCGCAGAACGTCCGCTCGCTCGGCTTCGACGTTGAAGGACTCGTAGCCAATAAGCGGCTCGCGTTCGACCACATTCACATTGACAAGCGCGAGATCGAAGAGACTGGTGAATACGATCTCGAAGGACTCTTCCTGCGACTAGGCCTCGCGATCGATTCGGTCGGCGCGAAGCGCGTCGTGCTCGACACCATTGAGTCGCTCTTTTCAGGCTTCTCCAATATGGCAGTCCTTCGCTCCGAGCTGAGGCGACTGTTCCGCTGGCTGAAGGACAAGGGCGTCACGGCCGTGATCACGGCCGAGCGCGGCGACGGGACGCTCACGCGGCAGGGCCTTGAGGAATACGTTTCCGACTGCGTGATCCTGCTCGACCATCGCGTGCACGAGCAGTTGTCCACGCGGCGAATGCGAATTGTCAAGTATCGCGGAACGAGCCATGGCACGAACGAGTATCCCTTCCTGATCGACGACCAGGGTATCTCGGTGCTTCCGGTGACGTCCCTCGGCTTGAATCACCGTGTGAGCTCGGAGCGCGTGTCGACCGGCATCCTGCGGCTCGACGCGATGCTCGGTGGCGGCTATTACCGTGGCTCGTCCGTGCTGGTTTCCGGCACGGCCGGCTCCGGCAAGTCGACGATGGGCGCGCACCTCGCCGACGCGACTTGCCGGCGCGGTGAGCGCTGCCTGTATCTCGCCTTCGAGGAGTCGAAAGACCAGATCGTGCGCAACACGCGCTCGATCGGCCTCGAACTGCAGAAGTGGATGGACGAAGCGCTTCTGCGCATCGAGTCGTCGCGGCCGACGCTGCACGGGCTCGAGATGCACCTCGCGCACGTCCATCGTCTGGTCGCCCAGTTCGAGCCACGTACGGTGATCATCGATCCGATCAGCAACTTCGCGCGCGCGGGAGTGCAGAGCGACGCGGCCGCAATGCTGCTTAGGCTGATGGACTTCCTGAAATCGAACGGCGTCACCGCGATGTTCATCAATCTCACGTCCGGCGCAGGCGCGCTCGAAGCGACCGAGATCGGCGTGTCTTCGTTGATCGACACCTGGATCATCCTGCGCGATATCGAAGCCGGAGGCGAGCGCAACCGCGGCCTGTATGTGATCAAGTCGCGCGGCATGAAGCATTCGAACCAGATCCGCGAATTTCTGATCACCGACAACGGGATCGACCTGCAGGACGTCTACGTCGGCCCCGAAGGCGTGCTGACCGGTTCCCTGCGAGCGGCGCAGGAAGCGCGCGAAAGGGCCGTCGCTGCGGTGCGCGAGCATGAGATGCAGCAGCGGCAAGCCGGTCTCGACCGCAGGCGCGCCGAACTTCAGGCGCAGATCGTCGCCCTGCAGCACGAAGTGAAATCGGTGGAGCAGGAGTTGCGGCTGCAACGAGCGCAGTACGAAGCGGAAAGCCGAACGCTGCAGGAGCAACGCGAGGCCGCGGCTCTTCGTCGCGGCGGCGAACCGATCGGGACCTGACATGAACATGACAATGGCAAACAGCAAGGGCGACGCGCCGGGTGCACCGTACGAACATCAATCCGACTCCCCCGAGCAATGGGAGCTGCGTCTTTACACGGCCGGCCAGACGCCGAAGTCGGTTTCGGCGTTCAAGAACCTTAAACGCATCTGCGACGAGCACATGCCCGGTCAGTACCACATCGAGGTCATCGATCTCATGCAGAATCCGCGCCTCGCGAAGGAGGATCAGATCGTCGCGATTCCGACGCTGGTCCGCCGACTGCCTGCACCTCTGCGCAAGATCATCGGCGACCTGTCCGACGAGGAGCGCGCGCTCGTCGGTCTGCAGCTGCGTCCTCGCAAGTAGGGTTCGTCGGCAGCATGCGCGCCGAGTCCCAGCAACAGCTCGACCGCGAGATTGCGCTGCTTCGCCAGGAGCTCGAGCTCGCTGAAGCGATGCGCCGTGCGATCGTCAACGACGAAGTCGACGGCTTCGTTGTCGGCAGCAATGGCGCGGAGCCGAAGCTCGTGCTGCTCGAGACGGCACGTCCCGGCCACGCAACGCTGCTCGAGCACGTGCACGAGGGCGCCGTGACCGTCTCCGAAAGCGGCGACGTGCTCTATGCGAACAAGCGGTTCGCAGCGATGGTCGGCAGGTCGCTTTCGAAAATCTTCGGGGAACCGCTGCGCGAAGTCGTCGCGCCATTGGATCGCGCGCGTTTCGAGACTTTCCTTGCAGAGCGCGCCGCCGACTCCGTCTTCGACGCGGCGCTCGACGCCGCGGGCGCGCACATGGCCGTACGATTCACGCTCGTGTCGGTGGGCAACGGCCACGCATCGTTGCTCGTGAGCGATCTGTCGATGGGCGAGCGTCTGGTGGAAGCGGAGAACGCGCTTCGTGCGATCCGCGATGGCGAGATCGACGGCGTTGTCGTCGCAGGCGAGCGCGTGCTGCTGATCGGCGACGCGCATCGTCCGTACCGCGCGCTTGCCGATCGCATGGAGCAAGGCGCGGCCACGTTGTCGGCACAGGGCGACGTGCTTTACGCGAACGATCGTTTCGCGTCCATGGTGGGCGTCCCCCCCGAGCAGCTGCTTGGCAAACCGATATCACTGCTGCTGGAGGGCGACAGAGAGGTCGTTCGCAAGCTCGTCGCCGAAGCAGCGGTAGGTCCGGCCCTGTGCGAGCTCGCCATCGCGCGGGCGGACGGCTCGCTTCTTCCAGTCGGCGCTGCAGCTCAGCGGGTCGACGGCTTGGACGCTGTCACGCTCGTGCTCACCGACCTCACCGCGCACCATCGCCACAAGCTGATCGAGGAGGAAGCACGCCGCAAGGATCGGTTTCTGGCCGTGCTCGGGCACGAGTTGCGCAATCCGCTCGCATCTATTCGCAACGCCGCGGAAATACTGAAACGGCGCGCGTCGGCGCTCAACAGCGACGAGCGGTTTTCGGTCGAGCTGATCGGACGCCAGACAGCGACGCTCGTGCGCCTTGTCGACGATCTGCTCGACATCCATCGCCTGAACGAGGGCAAGATCGTGCTCCGTCGCGAGCCGGTCGAGTTGGCAACCGTGATCCGAAACGCGATCGAGGCCGCCCAGCCTTACCTGCACGGCAAGGGGCACACCCTCGACTTGGCGCTGCCCCACGAACCGATTTTCGTGCACGCCGACGCGGTGCGGCTCGCGCAGGTCCTTTTGAACCTGCTGTCGAACGCAGCCAAGTTCACTGCCGAGGGCGGCCGGATCGCGATCACGCTCGAGCGCGTTCGCCGTCCGAGCGGGGAGGAAGTTGCGCGCATTCGTGTCGCTGACAATGGCATCGGCGTGGCGCCCGAGCTGCTCGATCGCATCTTCGACGCCTACATGCAAGTCACGTCGCCCGGCGAAAGCGGAGGAACGGGACTCGGCCTGGGTCTGTCGGTGGCGCGGCGATTGGTGGCGCTGCACGGCGGGTCTATTCATGCGAATAGTGACGGTCCGGGCCGCGGAACCACGTTCACCATTGAGCTGGCGGCGTGCGCACCGCTCGCCGACGTCGTTGCGCGTGGTGCGCTCGTCGAAGAGGCGTCCGCGCCGAAGCTGCGCATCCTCGTCGCGGACGACAGCGAGGACAACGCGCAGAGCCTCGCCATGTTGCTTCGGCTCGTCGGGCACGACACTCGAATCGCTCGCGACGGACACGAAGCGCTCGCGGTGGCCGAAGACTTCCGGCCCGACGTCGCAGTCCTCGACATCGGCATGCCGGCGTTGGACGGCTATGAAACGGCGCGTGCGCTGCGCCAACGACCGTGGGCACGCAGGTTGCTGCTCTACGCGCTCACAGGTTGGGGGCAGCAGGCTGACCGGCGCCGCGCACGCGAAGCCGGCTTCGATTCGCACTTCGTGAAGCCGATCGACCTCGATGTGCTCGCGGGCGCGATCGACGAGCACTTTCAGTCCGACACTCCGCCTGCATAGCGTTCACGCGCGCTGCATCGACAGCGTCGCGAGGCTCACCGTCCCGCGATAGCGATAGAGAGCGGTACACAAGCTCTACACGAGGCGCCCTTGGCCACTGGTAATAGCCGCAACAACGGGATACAGGCCCCTGTTCGTTGAGTCCACCTTCTTGGTGGGACAACGGTGGGACGTTTTTCCAGCATTGGCTCGTTCTTTACGCAGCCACGATGAATCAGGGCCGCACCGACGGTTAGGCATTAGTCCGGTGCTCCGTGGCATCGGAGGGCCAAGCGACGTGAGCGTCGAAGAGCGTGCGCGAGCGTCCCGGTTCGACTACTTCTTGCCCGCGGCGGCCCGAACCTGCTCGAGTAACTTGTCGGCTGCCACATTGTGCACGGATGTCCGCACCAAGATATCCGGTGGAAGAACCTTCTTCCCGTAGAAAGAAGCGTTCCAGTCATCGGAAGCCGTGACTACGGTGCCGTCGAGGTTGAGACCGCCGTACACTCCTTTGGCGCGGTTGAAGGTGATGAGGTCGGCGACGATGTCGCTCCGCGCACCCGCACCGACCGGACCCGCGGCGACGCTGGCATCGCCACCGATCTTGAACGAAGTCGCCAGCAGCGAATTGAAGCCCTTCTCGGTCATCACCAGCGTCACGCCCTCGGCCACCGAGATGCCGGCCTGGAAGCCGACGCTGGCGGTTGCCATCGCGTAGAACGCGGGGCCCACCCATCCGCCGGTCGTCGGGTCGCGCGCGACCACAAGCGCACGGCCTCCCGATCCGCCGAAGATGAATCCAGCCTTGACTACCTCGGGGGTGATCATCACCGCCTTGGCGCGGTAGAAATTGCGCTGCAGCCAGTCCATGTCGGGATCGCGCAGGAAGTTGGACAGCGTGACCTCGGAAGCGGCGATGTGCGCTTTCGGATCAGCCTGGGCGTGCGCGTTCGGCACGATACATACCGAGGACGCGACGAGCGCGGTCATCGCGGCGCAACGTAGCAATCTGGATAACATCAATACCTCCTTGACGCCAACAATCCGCCCAATAAATCCCAATGGACCAAGCGACGAGCATCGGGAGAACGACGTCTGCGCCGCAGCGCAATTCCCGAACGAATCACCCCCTCGAGCGTAGAGGTCCAGAGGCGTTCCCACGACTGCCCCCGCGTGAAGAGCGATAACGTCGCGAAGTCTTCGCGCGCCACCTACCGCGAACCTACGCCGTGGGCTTCGCCTTTCGGCCGGGCGCTGCAGGCGGCACATAACCCGACATGCGGCATTGCCACGCGTCGATTCTCTTGCCGCCTTCGAAGCGGGTCAATCTGCATGTGATGACCGTCCCGCTCGCCGCTAAATCGGCAATCCGCTCGCGCACGGTGGCAAGCGGCATCCTCAGCTCCCTGGCGATTTCCAAGTCCAGTCGCTGACCGTATTTCTTCAAGCATTCCAGGACTTCGACCATCGCCCGCATCAACTCCGACTGTTCGTTGCAAGTCGCCTCGTGTTCCGGTTTCTGGGGCGACGAGCCAGGGTCAACCACCATCGCTACTGTCGTCCGTGGCACGGCACTGCGCGGCATCGAGCAACAACAGATGTCTCGCCGCGGATCCATACGTGCTTCCGATCGGCAAGCCGAGCTGGTCGCATGTCATACCGGGAAGCGCATTGAGGCATCCGGTGAGGCTGACCGCCAGTTGGGCGAGAAGCGCTCGATCGTTCGCGTCCAGTGCAGCGAGAAACTGATCTCGGAGCTTAGGCGGTGCATAGGTAGCGATCATTCTCCGCCTGCCCGTTGGTCGACGCGCGACCCGAACCCCCACGCGCAGCGTGTCACAGAAACGAGTCCGTCGGTGACGCGTAGGTCGCTTCGCAACCTGCGTTGCGCGCTGAGCACTGCGCGGACTTCGCGGACTTGGGTGGGAACGCCGTAAAGAGACCGAACCGCAGGCGAGCGCTCACGGCAGTCACGGGCTTGCATACGTGGTCCCTTCTATTCGCCGACCGGCGTGCGGTCGGGTGCCGGCGTCGGCGGAGGCGGCTGCGCCGCGGCTTTTCGCTTCTGCTTTTCCTCTTTCCTTTGCTTCTTCAACAAATCTCGTTGGCGCTTGGCGAAGGAGTAATTTGGCCTAGCCATCAGGAATCCTTCGATCGTCTGCGTCGCGATCGATCACAGCTGGGCGGCGATTGATCGCGCATACGAGACCCGGCTTCCCGGACCTCGCCGCCAGCGGTTGCGTGCTCACTCAATCGAGTGGCTTGATATTGCTTGCCTGATTGCCCTTCGGGCCGCTGGTGATCTCGAAGGAAACCTTTTGGTTTTCACGAAGGCTCTTGTGACCCTCGCCCTGGATCGCCGTGTGATGAGCGAACAGATCCTTTCCGCCGCCATCCGGAGTGATGAAGCCGAAGCCTTTCCCGTCGTTGAACCACTTGACAACACCTGTGACCATGATCTGGATCCCGAAAAAAAGAGTAATGACCGGACAAATGTCCGATCGCGGGAGCATCAAGAGAGGAAAGAAGACCGGAGAGGATGCGCCGCCGGAGCGGACGCGAGCGACCGACCACTTCGCTTGAGGGACCTGCAGGCACACTTGTACACACAACGGCCCGATTGGTCAAGTCGATCCTATCCCGGCCGACGGATCGAGTGCGACATGAGCGGGCGGGTCGCGCGAGCACGCGAGCGCCTCGCCGAACGAGATATGGGTGGAATCTCGCTCGCGGCAGCTGCACCGACTCTCCGGCGCGGGCGCTCGTCCGGAGACGATCAAGCCGCCATTTTTCTTCTGGCAGCCGCCAACGTGTCGACGACGCTGACGAGCGTTGCATGATCGACCGGCTTCACGAGGTGGCCGTCGAATCCGACTTCTTCGGATTTCCGCCGATCGTCCTCCTGTCCCCATCCGGTCAGCGCGATCAGCGTCATGCCTTTTCCCCACGGCTGCGCACGAACGCGACGGCAGACTTCGTAGCCGTTCACTCGCGGTAGCCCGAGATCGAGCAGCACGACGTCCGGCCGAAGCTTCTCGATTTGCTCGAGCGCTGTCGGGCCGTCGTTCGCGGTGAACGTCTCATGCCCGGTGAGTTGCAGCAGCGTTGCAAGTGAATTCGCGGCGTCGCGATTGTCGTCGACGACGAGTATGCGTTTCGCGGTTTGCGGCTGGGACGCGACTCGCTCGATCACCGCTGCTGGCGCAGCTTCGGTCGAGACAGGAAGTCGCACGATGAATTCGCTCCCGCGATCGGTTCCGGCGCTCGCCGCCCGCACCGAACCGCCATGCATTTCGACGAGCCGCTTCACCAGCGCAAGGCCGATTCCGAGTCCTCCTTGCGAGCGCACGAGCGGCTGATCGACCTGGTTGAACATGTCGAAAATGCTGTCGATCTTGTCGGGGGGAATCCCGATGCCGTTGTCGGCAACCGTTACGACGGCCTCGTTGCCGTGCTGCTGTACGGCCACGCCGATGTTTCCGCCCGGGCTCGTGTATTTGCAGCTGTTGTTGAGCAGGTTGCCGAATATCTGCGACAGCCGTACCGGATCGGCATATACGTAAATCGGGTGCGAGGGCGCGGTCAGCTGTAATTCGTGCTCCGCGGATTCGACGAGCGGTCGCGTGACGGCGACGACCTGCTGGATCAGCGACGTGAGCTCGATGCGTTCCCTGCGCAGCTCGATGCGGTTGTGAGTGATGCGGTTCAGATCGAGAAGGTCGTCGACGAGGCGCACCAGCTGCCCGAGTTGCCGCTCCATCGTCTCGAGCGCGTGAGGGACATTCTTCGATTCCGTGCCCGCGCGCTTGAGGATCTCGAGCATGTTCCGGAGCGGCGCGAGCGGATTGCGGAGCTCGTGCGAGAGCGTGGCGAGAAACTCGTCCTTGCGCCGATCCGCCTCCGAGAGATCGTTCGCGAGCCTCCGCAGGTCGTCCTCGAGCCGGTCGCGCTCCGCCTCGGCGCGCTTGCGATCGCTGATGTCGGTTCCAGCCGGTGCGAGGAACAGGATTCGGCCGGAATCGTCCTTGATCGGAGACACGACAAGATCGACGACGCGCTCGCTGCCGTCGGCTACGAAGTACGGTAGCTCCGCGCGGAACGTCTCGCCGACCCTGGCTTGCGCGCAGGCCGCTTCGACTCGCTCGACGAGCGCTGCTGAGGGCGTCCACCACGGACCTTCCCAGAATCGCTTTCCGAGGACCTCCGCACGGGCGTAGCCGCAGCTTTCGACGAAGAGGCGGTTCTGTTCGAGAATCGTGCCGTCGACGGCGAGAACGCCCGCGAACAGCGTTCCCTGATCGAACAAGGCGCGGAATTTTGCGTTGGCCTCGGCCGACTCGGCGAGCAACCGCCGCTCTCGCTCCTCCGCCTCGCGCTGCTGCGTCACGTCACGCGCGATCTTCGATGCGCCGATGATATTGCCCGCGTCGTCCTTGACGGGTGAGATCGTCAGCGACACGAGGATCCTCCGGCCGTCTTTGCGCAGCCGCTCGGTCTCGAAGTGGTCGACGCGTTGTCCGGCCTTGATGCTCGTGATGATATTGTCTTCTTCCGCGATTCGGTCGGGCGGAATCACCAGCGAGATGTGGCGGCCGATCGCGTCGTGGGCCGTATAACCGAAAACGCGTTCGGCCCCCGCATTCCATGTTTCGATGATGCCGTCGAGGGACTTGCTGACGATCGCGTCGTCGGAAGATTCGACAATGGAGGCGAGCAGGCGCGCGCCGCGCATGCGGCTCTCCGCCGCCATCTCGAGGCGGCGCCTCACGGAGATGTCGCGGAAGATCAGCACGCTGCCGGAGACGTTGCCTCGCTCGTCCTTGATCGGCGCGGCAGTATCGTCGATCGGGCGTTCGACGCCGTCCCGCGCGATCAGAACCGCGTGATTCATCAGACCGACAGCCGTATTTTCGCGCCGCGCTCGCGTGGTCGGATTTTCGAGCGGGCGCCGGCTTTGCTCGTCGATGATCCGAAATATCTCGGCTATCGGTCGATGCAGTGCCTCGGCAGGCGACCACCCGGTCAGCGATTCGGCAACGGGATTGAGATAGGTGACGCGGTCGTTGGTGTCGGTTGCGATGACGGCGTCGCCGATGCTGCCGAGCGTGACTCGCATCAGCTCGCCGTTCTCCCGCGCCCTCTGACGTGCTCTGCGCATCGCCTCGCCGATTCCGATGATCAGCGAAGCGGTGAAGAGGTATGCGATCAGTCCGACGACAGTCGCGACGTCGCCGGCGCCGAGCGTCCACCGCGGCGCGATGAAGAGGTAGTTGCAGGCCGCATACCCGAGGATCGCCACGACGACGGCGGGCTGATATCCGCCCACCCAGACGGCAACGGCAATGGCGCCGAACAGCGTGACGAGCGGCAGCGCATTGCCCATGAGCGGATCGAGCGCCCAGCGAAGGAGCACCGCCGCCACGAGGGCGACGATCGCCGTTGCGTACGCCTTCACTTGCAAAATCGACTCCTAGGGCAACGCGGAGAATCCGCCAATTGACGGAGGATCCCCATCTGTCGTCCGAGGCTAGCCAAGTGCGTGTCCGGTCCGTGGCAGTTCGACGACGCACCCAAGGGATTGCTCATTTCGCGTCTGCTCGACGTGGACCGAAGCAGGACTTACGGAAGCGCGGTGACATGACGGGAGGCGCTGCCGGACTCGGAAGACGGGACGTGAAAAACCCGGCAGCAGCCTATACTGGCCGCCGAGCGTTGACAACCCGACACTCTGCTGCGATCTTGTAGGAAATTCCCTACGAGCAGCTTGATATATGACGATCGATGAGTCGGCGTTCAACCCGTGGTCCGCGCTGGCGGGCGGCGCCATCATAGGGTTCGCAGCCGCGCTGTTGGCGCTCGCCAATGGACGCATCGCGGGCGTGAGCGGCATCGTCGGCGGGCTCTTGCGGCCGATGCTGGCCGATATCGGGTGGCGCGTCGCGTTCATCGCCGGGCTGGTCGGGGCGCCGATAGTCTACGTTTTATTCACGTCGCTGCCGCCGATCGTCATCGACGGCGGCTACCCCGTGGTGATCCTCGCCGGCGTGCTGGTTGGCGTCGGGACGCGCTACGGCGCCGGTTGCACGAGTGGTCACGGCGTCTGTGGATTGTCGCGGGCGTCGCCCCGCTCGCTCGTCGCCACGCTCGTGTTCATGGCAGCGGCGTTCGTGACGGTGTTCGTCACGCACCACGTGCTCGCAGGGTGAATCGAAGACGTGTACGCACTCTTCGCGTTCGTTGCGGGTCTCGTCTTCGGCGTCGGGCTGATCGTCTCGCAGATGGCGAGTCCGGCGAAGGTGCTCGGATTTCTCGATCTCGCCGGACGCTGGGATCCGTCGCTCGCGTTCGTCATGGCCGGAGCGATCGCTGTTTCCGTCATCGGCTTCGTGCTGGCCGGCCGCCGCTCCGCCACGTTGCTCGGCACACGCTTCCTGCTCCCGGCTAATCGGACAATCGACGCAAGGCTCGTCGGCGGCGCCGCGCTTTTCGGCGTCGGCTGGGGGCTTGGCGGCTTTTGCCCCGGCCCTGCGTTCGTCGCGCTCGGCGCCGGTCAGCCGAAGGCCTGGGCTTTCGTCGCTGCGATGCTCGCCGGGATGTTCGCTTTCGAAGCGATCGAAGCCGCGCGCGCCCGCGCGACGACGCGTCCCGCACAAACGACCGCCGCTGCGAGCGAATGATGCTGATCTTCCGTCAACTGTTCGATCCTCAATCGTCGACATACTCGTATTTGCTCGCCGATCGGCGGAGCCGCGAAGCGGTCCTGATCGATCCGGTGTTCGAGCAGGCGCGCCGCGACGCGGCGCTCGTCCAGGAGCTCGGCGTAAAGCTCGTCGCGACGCTCGATACGCATGTGCACGCAGATCACGTGACCGGCGCGTGGCTGTTGAAGCAGACCTGCGGAAGCGCGATCGGGATCAGCGCCGCCAGCGGGGCGACGGGTGCCGATCGTCTACTCGCGCACGGCGACCGCGTTGCGTTCGGCAGACGCTATCTCGACGTCCGCGCGACGCCCGGGCATACGCAGGGCTGTCTCACGTTCGTGCTCGACGACGAGAGCATGGCGTTCACCGGCGATTGCCTGCTGATTCGCGGCAGCGGACGCACCGACTTCCAGCAGGGCGACGCGCGCGCGATGTATCGCTCGGTGCGTAGCCAGATCATGACGCTGCCGCCGTCGTGCCTGCTCTATCCGGCGCACGATTACCGCGGCCTCACGGTCACCTCGGTCGAAGAAGAGCGCCGATTCAATCCGCGGATGGGCGGCGAGATCGGCGAAGGCGACTTCGTCGGCTACATGAACAACCTCGGCCTGCCGCACCCGAAATTGATGGACATCGCGGTCCCGGCCAACCTGCAGTGCGGCAAGCCGCAGGGGGCCACACCGCCGGCGGAGGAGCCGTCGTGGGCGCCGCTCACGTTCACGTTCGCGGGGATCTTCGAGATCCAACCGCATGCGCTCGAGGAGAATGCAGCGTCGATCCAGATCGTCGACGTGCGCGAGCCGGACGAGTTCAACGGCCCTCTCGGCCGGATCAAGGGCTCGATCTGCATTCCGCTCGGCGAATTGCCACGCCGCCTCGACGAGCTCGCGCGCGATCGCCCCGTTGTCGCCGTCTGCCGTTCGGGAGCGCGTTCGGCGCAGGCGTCGGTGTTGCTCGGGAAATCGGGGTTTCCTCGCGTCGCGAACCTCGCCGGCGGCATGCTGCGCTGGCGCGGCGACGGTCAGCCGGTCGACGGCGGACGCGAATAGCTCGATCGGCTCGCGGTAGTGCGCGCCCGCTCGCCCGGGCGCTCGGCCCTCAACTGCGCAGGTCGGCGGTGATCCGCTCCGCGCGCATCGCATTCGCGTAGCGGTTGCGCGCTCGCAGCCGCTCGTCGTTGACGATGCCGCCGATCGTGCCGGCGACCACCATCACGACGCCGGCGAGCGGCAGCACGAGAATCAGGCCGGTGATGCCCGCGACGGCTCCGCCGACGAAGATCAGCACGACGGTCGGCAGCGGATGCATGTGGAGGCTGCGCCCGACGGTGAGCGGCATGAACACGAAGTCGTCGAGCAGCCGCACGAACAGGAACAGCGCGATCGCCGCGTAGACGACCCACGGATCCGACGGAAAGTCGGTCGCGGCGACCAGCACGACGATTGCGCAGCCGATGACCGACCCGACGAAGGGCACCCAGGCGAGAACCGCAGCCATCAGCCCAAGCGCGAACGCGTTGGGCATGCCGATCACCAGCAGTCCGAGCCCGAGGCAGACCGTGTCGAGCACGGTGAGCTTCAGCAGACCCTGGAAGTATGCTCGCGCGGTCGCGTCGACGCGATCGACCATGTAGAGCGTCCGCTCGTAGTAGGCGTTCGGCACCGCGTCGCAGCAGAACTTGAGGAAGCGGCGGCCGTCGCGAAGAAAGAAGAACGCGAGGAACGGAGCGAGCAGCAGCGCAGGCAGCGAGACCGCTGCGCCCAGCAGCGTGTCGGTCAGCTGGTCCTGCGCATAGAAGCCGCTGAACGCCGCGATCTTCTTCGACATCTGAGCGTGGAATTCGGCGCGCTTCAAAAACGCGAACTGCGACTCCAGCATGATCAGCGTCTTGTCGAGCAACGCCTGGCCGCCAGCGAGATATTTGGAAACCGCCTCCTCTCCGCTCACCGCCTGCGCGGCGAGCCAGGGCAGAGTCGGGATCATCGCGACAATGGCGGCGATAGCGAAGACGCCGGCGACAATCGCCGCCGATTTTTCGCGCTCGATCCCCGCGAGCGTCAATCGGCGGACGGCCGGGAACAGCGCGTAGTAGAGGATGATCGCGAGCAGGAACGGCACGACGAACCACAGCGCCTGCTTGAGGAGCACGAGCAGGAGCGTCGTGCAGGCGATCGTCGCCGTCCATACGATCGGACCCGACGAGAGGTAGCGGCTTGCGCCGTCGTTGCGTGCTCGCGCCGCTCTCACATCGGCTTCCGTTCGAGTGGCGCCGAGCGATCGCGCAGCTGCCGGCCGAGCTGGCGCGCGAGCTGGAGCGCGATCTTCGACGCAACCACGGCGTGCGTGTCGAGCAGGCTCTCGAAGTCGCCGCGGGAAAGCGACGCGAGCACGCAATCTTCCGCAGCGCGCGCCTGCGCGGCGCGCGGCGCGTCGTCGAGCAGCGCCAGCTCGCCGAAGATCACACCGGATCCGATCTCGGTGATCTTGCCGGTTTCGGGCTCGCCCTGGCGGCAGATCAGCACGCGACCGGTGATGACCGCATAGACGGTCTGGCCTTCCTCGCCTTCGTCGAAAATGATCTCGCCCTTGAGAAAGCGGCGCTCGTGCAGCATTCCGTCGACGACGCGCAGCTCGGAGCGCGACAGCGTCGCGAACAGGAACAGCTGCCGGAGCGTGCCGAGACGCGGCGTTTCCTTGCGATCGCCGAAGAACCCTAGCATCGATGCCCTCATTGCGGCGCCCCCCTCCCGGGGCGACGGCGTCACTCTACAACAGGCGAGGACGCGAGGGGTGGGCCTATCTGCACTTCGGCGCGGGCGGCGGCGTCGATGGTTGGGCTTCGCGGCTGGCGCGGGCCTCGGTCATTCGCTGCAGGTAGTGCCGCCACATTTCGTCCTGGTTGACGCCGAGCGTGTAAAGGTAATCCCACGAGTAGATACCGGTGTCGTGGCCATCGGAAAACTTGGGCCGCACTGCGTAGAGGCCGATCGGTTCGAGCTCGGTGACGTCGACCTCCTTCTTGCCGACCTGCAGCACTTCCTGGCCGGGTCCATGGCCGCGCACTTCCGCCGACGGCGAATAGACGCGGAGGAACTCGAAGGGCAAGCGAAACCGTTGACCGTCGCTGAAGGCGATTTCCAGCACGCGCGACTTCTGGTGCAGAAGAATCTCGGTCGGTGCGGGATCGTCGCGATTGAGTCCGGCCATGGGTCCAAGCTCCTGTCGTCAATCCCAGCGATCGTCGCGCACCTGGACGTTGCCGTCGAGGACGCGCACCGGAAAGATGTCGGTGGGCTCGTACGCGGGCGCGCTCAGCGCTTCGCCGGTACGAATCGAGAACCGCGCGCCGTGCCGCGGACAGACGATCACGTCGCCATCGACGGAGCCGCCCGTCAGCTGACCGGCATCGTGCGTGCACACGTCGGCAATCGCGTAATACTCGCCGTCGAGATTGAACACGGCGATCTGCGCGCCGTCGACGTCCGCCACGCGCCACTGGCCGGGCCCGATTTCGTCGGCGCGCCCGACCGTCACCCAATCGCTCATTACATGCTCTAGATCGCGACGACTTCGATGTCGGGTTCGATTTGCCGGACGAGGCTCTCGATGCCCGCGAGCGTGCCCGAGATCGAGCTCGGGCAGCTCCCGCACGCCCCCTGGTAGTGGACGGTGAGCCGATCGCCTTCGAGTCCGATCACGTAGAGGTCGCCGCCGTCGCCCTGCAGGTATGGGCGGATCCGCGCATCGAGCAGCTCGTTGATGCGGTCGAGCCGCTCCTGGTCTTCGGGCGTCAGCTCCGAGAGCGCCGGTGCCGCCGCTGCGGTCACGCGAGCGCTGTGCTCGTCGGCAGACGCCGCCGCACGGATCGGCTCGGCGACGAGTCGGCTCAGAACGCGCCAGTCGGCGCCGCCGTCCTGCGTGATGGTGATCCAGCGATCGACGTAGAAGACGTTGGTGACGTTGGGGATGGCGAAAAGAGCCGCAGCGAGCGGATCGTCCTTCGCCTGCTCGGCGTTCTCGTACGAGCGCGCGATTCCCCAGGTCAGCGGCTCCCGAAGGATGAACTTTTTCGCGTTCGGGTTCGGCGTGTCCTCGATGTCGTCGATTCGCGGCATCTTTGCGTGCGCCTCCGTCAGGCTCCGCCGATCGGAGCATGCATCGGATCGTCTTCGCTTTCCGTCGTGGTCTTTGCGACCGCATTCAGCGCGGCGGACAGCGTGTGCCAGGGCAGGATCGCGCATTTGACGCGCGTCGGAAGGTCGCGCACGCCGGCGAACACCGACAGCCGGCCGAGGTGCGCGAGTCCGTCCGCGCCGATCTTTCCCGTCGCCATTTCGCGGAACTCGCGGATCAGCGTCTCCGCTTCGCCGCGCGACTTGCCCTTGACGGCTGTGGTCATCATCGACGCCGAAGCCTTGCAGATCGCGCACGACTCGCCTTCGAAGGCGATTGCGCCGATCTGATCGCCGTTGAGCCTGAGCGCGACGTCGATCCGGTCGCCGCACAGCGGATTGTGGCCTTCCGCATGATGGCTCGCATCGGTCAACGCGCCGTAATTGCGTGGCTTGCGGTTGTGATCGAGGATCACTTCCTGGTAGAGCGCCTTCGGGTCGGCCATTACGCGAACACCTTCTGCACGTTGCGGATGCCGGCGATCAACGCATCGACCTCGGCCATCGTGTTGTACAACGCGAACGAAGCCCGCGAAGTCGCCGGCACGTGAAAGCGCTGCATCACCGGCTGCGCACAGTGGTGCCCGGTGCGCACGGCAACTCCCTCCTGGTTCAAGAGCGTCCCGACGTCGTGCGGATGGACGCCGTCGATGGTGAACGAGATCACCGACGCCTTGCGCGCGGCGGTTCCGACGATGCGCACGCCCTTCATCCGGCTCATCTGCGCCGTCGCGTACGCGAGAAGCTCGTGCTCGTGCGCCGCGATCGCGTCCATCCCGATCGCCGAGAGGTAGTCGACGGCAGCGCCGATGCCGACGGCGCCCGCGATCGGCGGCGTTCCCGCTTCGAGGCGGTGCGGGAGCGTGTTGTACGTCGTCTTCTCGAAGCTGACCGACAGGATCATGTCGCCGCCACCCTTGTACGGCGACATCCGCTCGAGGACCGACGCCTTGCCATGCAGAATGCCGATCCCCGTCGGCCCGCACATCTTGTGCCCGGAGAACGCGTAGAAGTCGCTGTCGAGATCCTGCACGTCGACCGGCATATGCGGGACCGCCTGCGCGCCGTCGACCAGTACCGGGACGCCACGCGCATGGGCGAAAGCGATCATCCTTTTCACCGGATTGATCGTGCCGAGCGCGTTCGACACATGCATGACGCCTACGAACTTCGTCCGCGCATTGAAGAGCTTCTCGTATTCTTCGAGCAGCAATTCGCCGGCGTCATCGACGGGAACCACACGGATTTTCGCGCGCTTCTCGTCGGCTAGCATCTGCCACGGGACGATGTTCGAGTGGTGCTCGAGCGTCGTCAGGATGATCTCGTCGCCCTCGCCGATGAACTTGCGGCCGTAACCGTTCGTCACGAGGTTGATCGCGTCGGTCGTTCCGCTGGTGAAGATCACCTCGCGGTCCTCGCGCGCATTGATGAAGCGCTGCAGCTTTCGCCGCGCTTCCTCGTATTCGTACGTTGCCGTCTCCGAGAGGTGATGGACGCCGCGGTTGACGTTCGCATGCTGCGTCGTCTGATAACGGACGAGGCGGTCGATGACCTGCCGCGGCATCTGACTCGACGCCGCATTGTCGAGGTAGAGGGAAAG